>Ga0247837_1001631_pt1 | contig 45537 bp, 44 predicted proteins | sample LaCtaG_2_FD_187115 | JGI IMG/M metagenome (GOLD analysis project Ga0247837, IMG submission 187115) | Freshwater microbial communities from meromictic Lake La Cruz, Castile-La Mancha, Spain - LaCruzMarch2015_14.5m | ecosystem: Environmental > Aquatic > Freshwater > Lake | place: Spain: Castile-La...
TCAGTCTAAACTATTTTGGTAGGAATCACACAATGGTTGTGAACCGAAATAACGATATCAAAATTAGATAGCGGTTGATTGTCATGAGTCACACAAATAAGCGTTTTTTGATGAAATGCTTTTCGCAAAACTGTCCAGACAACTATTGCTGTTTTTCTATCCATCGCGGAAGTTGGCTCATCAATAATAGTAATAGGTTTTTTGGTGATTAGAGTTCTTAATAAAGCAAGTCTTTTAGCTTCTCCGCCAGACAAAGTAGATACGTTATCTTAATTGTAAAGATTGGGGATCTACAGATGAAGAAGAAGCCAAAGAATGGCAACACAAATGGGGTATCTGGACAAATGATCGTACTAAAAAGACAGTGATAGAATGTAGCGAATATCCTGATTAAAATGTAGATTTAAACGACAACTTTTTTGTAAAAAATTAGGAAAAATTAGGTCAACCAAACGCTAAAAAAATTATTTCATTAATGTGTTATCATTATAAATAACTCGTTTCAAGATAAATGGAATTGTAAATTGTAAATTGGAAATGTTATGACAAACAATCGTTCGCAGTGGGGCTCTTCCTTCGGGGTTATTCTTGCCACAGTTGGCTCAGCAATTGGTTTAGGAACAATTTGGCGTTTTCCTTACTTGGCCAGCAAATACGGTGGGGGAGTTTTTTTGCTAACGTATTTAATTGTATGTTTAACATTGGGTTTTATACTAGTTGTCATGGAGCTTTGTTTGGGGCGCACCGCTCAAACCAGCGCGGTAGGGGCGTTTAGTGCTGTTGCAAAACACAAAGGATGGCAAGCAATTGGCATCCTCAATACCGCAGCAGTTTGGATGGTTTCGTGGTTTTATTACATCATCGGTGGCTGGGTATTGTTTTACATTGTTAAAATCATTGATGGGACAATTCCTATCGGCGAGAATGTCAAGCCGGCCGTATTTGAGGGTATTTTTTCGACATTTGTTGCGAATCCAGTTGAACCCATTTTTTATTGTGCTGTTTGTTTGTTGCTCACATTATTGATCGTCGCCGGTGGCGTAAAAAATGGCATTGAGAAATTTTCAAAAATACTACTGCCTATTCGTCTAATTTTGATGCTTGCATTAATTGCACGAGCAGTCACATTCCCAGGCGGATGGGAAGGGGTTAAATGTCTCTTAATTCCTGATTTTTCCAAGCTAACCATGGCCATGCTATTGGAAGCATTGGGATTAGGTTTTTTCACTTTATCGCTTGCAATGGGTATTGTGCTAACTTATGGCTCTTACACGCCTAACAAAGTTAACTTGTTTAACTCGGCCAAATGGACCACATTACTAACTGTTTTTGCTTGTTTTTTAGCGGGGCTTGTTGTATTGCCAACCGTTTTTGCTTTTGGGTTTGATCCTGCAGCCGGACCGGGTTTAGTCTTTATGGTGATGCCTGCTATATTTGGTCATATGCCATTGGGTTTGTTGTTTGCGGTATTGTTCTTTGTAATTCTTTATCTGGCCGCACAGTTATCTGCTGTATCAATTGCAGAAGCGATCACCAGCTTCTTTATTGATCAATTTCACATGAAACGTCGCTATGCTGTTTTGGCGACTGCGGCAGCTGTATTTCCAATGTGCATACCCTTATCGCTTTCTTTGGGTATTTGGAGTGGTGCAGATTATCAATTTTTTGGCAAAACAATATTTGATCTTGCGGATTATGTAGCTTTCTCGATCATGCTGCCTGTTGGCGGAATACTGTTGTCCATTTTTACGGGTTGGGTTGCGTGGGATAAATTAGAAAGCAATTTAATTGGTGAGGGTTCTCGTCCCATTTGGTTGCCGATCTTCAAAAATACGCTGCGTTTTGTGATGCCTTTATTGATATTGGTGATTTTAATTCAGACCAATTGGCCTATTTTTTAGTGGTGGTAGTTTGTGCTAACAAAGTACAAACTCTATTTTTAGAAGGGTTGAAATCAATACTGTTTATGTTTTAGTGAATCAGGCGAGTCGTTTAGCCAGTATTGACGGATAACATGCAGATGAAATCCCACCCTTCTAAATATCGTTGGACACTTTTAGTAGTCCCTGTAATACAAGATTGTCAATGATACGACAAGGTGGCGATAAAAAAGGTTCAACTGTAGCAGCATTTCCACCCGTGAGAATGACTTCGATGGCACTAACGGGACAGGTGACATGTTTTGCAAAGCGTTCACGAAAGCGTGCGATTGCGCCAACCAATGCATCTAGTATGCCACTTGTTAAAGCATCCGGTGTATTACATGGAAAAGCTGTCCAATGACCTTCTTCGCGCGCTAAGCGCGCCGTGCCTGATACCAAGCTGTTTAGCATGAGTGCTTTGCCAGGCGCAATAATAACACCCAAGCAATCGTTGTCTTCAGTTAATGCTTCAACGGTGAGTGCGGTGCCAAGCGACGCAATGACGATATGGCCTTTTGCATAGTCGCGTGCACCTAATACTGCTAACCAACGGTCAATACCATGCGCAGGTGGGTAATGATTGCGGATACCGCATTGTTTGAGCTGACTAACAGCCCATCGAATAGATACGGGGCTTGCTTTTTCGATTGCTAAGCCGAGTGTATCGGAGGCAACCAAGGACCCCCATGCTTCATCAATGGAACCCAATTGATTTAAGTGAGCTAGTTGGCCAACTTCTTCGTGCCGTAGATGACCTTGGTGAATAAATTGATTCTGCTGAACTAAAGCCCATTTAATACGTGAATTTCCTGCATCAATTAATAGCTTCATGATAAGGTTCGTAATGTAATTTCGCCAACATAGTAAGTTTGTATGCCATTTTGTGTTTTAAGTTGTAATGCGCCTTCTTCATTAACGCCTTGCGCAAGCCCAATGACTTCCTTACCATTGGGGTCAGACAAACGAACGGGCATATGAAGATGCGCACAACACATCTCCCATTCTTTTTGAAATGGCTTAAATCCTTCAGTGGATAATGTTTTTAAAGCAACATAAAGTGTATTAAGAATTGATGCAAGTAATGCATTGCGACTGTTGACAATACAACCTGTTGTATCAGCTGTTAATGAGGTCGGTGTTTCGATATTAAGCCCAATACCAATCACAACTGCTGTACGATGCGTCGCGCCACTTAACATCTCCACTAAAATCCCCCCTAATTTTCGCTGAGCTAACAAAATATCATTAGGCCATTTTAGCTGTGCGAATACATCTAGCTTTGCTAAAGCTCGAACAACCGCAACACCGGTTGCAAGGGTAATACTAGAAGCAGCAAAAGGCATTTTTTCAAAATACCATAAAACGGAACAAGCCAAACTCCCCCCAAGGCGCATATGCCATTTTCTATCCATTTTGCCATGCCCATTTTTTTGCCATTCTGCGCCCAGTACTAATCCATGAGGGGCCTCTTTTTTTGCCGATTTCTTTAAAAAAGAATTGGTTGAGTCAATTTCATTCACAAAGGTTAAAGTAAATGCCTGATGTGCATCGGGTGTGAGTTGCGAATAGACAACTTCTTCATTAAGCCATTCAAAAGGTTTGGTTAATTGATAGGTGTTGTGGGGTTTATTAAAAAAGGCAACGCCATACTCCGCTTGCATGGCTTCCATAATAGGCAATACTTCAGCTGGTGTACATTGTAAGGAATTCGCAAGGCGATTAATAGGGTAAGCTAGCCCATTACTCAATAAGTGTAGCGTATCAAATATTTTTGAAGCATTGATCAATATAGATTAACCAAATTTAAAATATCAAATGAACGCCTAAAAAGGTTCTTAAAGTTAAATATCAATATTATTGACAGAAAGTGCATTATGTTCAATAAACGCTCTTCTTGGCTCCACATTGTCACCCATGAGTGTTGTAAACACATCGTCTGCAGCAATTGCATCTTCTATTTTGACTTTTAAGAGTCGACGCGCAGAAGGATCCATGGTTGTTTCCCACAACTGTACCGCATTCATCTCACCGAGTCCTTTATAGCGCTGAATGGAAACTCCGCGTTTTGCTTCAACGAGCAACCAATCTAAAGCAACACCAAAATCAGCAACAGGTTGCTCAATATCACCTTTACGCAAAGACGCCCCTTCTTGAACAAACTGATCAAGTAGGTGAGTAGTTTTAGATAAGATAGCGTAGTCTTGACTATCAAAAAAATGTGGTGCGATGTAAGTCACCACCGTATTGCCGTGCAATTTACGTGTGACTTTGATGCGCTCTAGGTTGTTTTTCTCATCGGGTACTAACACCAATTCAATTTCATCAGATAAGAGGGATGCTTCTAGTTTTCGCAAAGCGTTCTCAGCCATATCATGGGTAGCAAGAGACAGGGGTGTTGTACGCAGCATCGCTTTTAATACCATCGGATCAATCGCATGGCTTTCACGTTCAATCACAGCGCGTGCCACTAAATATTGATGTGCAATGTCCCCCAATACCTCTTTACTTAAGGGTACTGCGCCTTTTTTTGGAATAAAGGTTGCTTTATCAAGCGCCAATTCTAATAAGTAACGATTGAGCTCAAAATCATCTTTTAGGTAATGCTCTTGTTTGCCATGTTTGGCTTTGTAAAGGGGGGGTTGTGCAATATAAATATGGCCATTTTCAATAAGCTCATTCATTTGGCGATAAAAAAATGTCAACAATAAAGTACGAATATGCGCGCCATCGACATCGGCATCAGTCATCAATATAATACGGTGATAGCGTAGCTTAGTCGCATCATATTCTTCTTTGCCTATACCGCAACCCAGTGCCGTAATCAGCATAGCAATTTCTTGGCTTGCCAGCATTTTATCAAAACGTGCTTTTTCAACATTTAAGATCTTTCCCTTAAGCGGCAGTATCGCTTGAAAAGCACGATCTCGACCTTGTTTAGCAGATCCACCGGCTGAATCCCCCTCGACCAAATAAATTTCTGACAAAGCAGGGTCTTTCTCTTGGCAATCAGCCAACTTTCCAGGTAACCTTAACCCATCCAATACACTTTTTCGTCGAGTAATTTCTCTTGCTTTACGCGCCGCTTCTCGAGCTCGAGCGGCTTCTACAATTTTGCTGCAAATTGTTTTGGCATCAACTGGGTTTTCTAATAAGAAAGTTTTAAGGGCTTCACCAATGACTTCATGAACAATCGGACTAATTTCGCTCGATACTAATTTGTCTTTAGTTTGTGAGCTAAATTTTGGATCGGGCAATTTAACGGATAAGACACACACTAATCCTTCGCGCATATCATCCCCAGCGGTTTCAATTTTTGCTTTTTTGGCAATTTCATTTTCATCTATATAATTATTCAGCGTACGCGTCATCACTTGACGCAATGCCGTCAGGTGTGAACCCCCATCACGTTGTGGGATATTGTTTGTAAAACACTGAATATTTTCCTGATAAGAGTCATTCCATTGCATTGCAACTTCAACTGCAATCCCTTCTTTTTCACCGCTACCGTAAAAGATATTAGGATGCAATGCATTTTTATTGCGACTCATGTATTTTACAAAACCCGCTACACCGCCTGATAATAAAAATTCTTCTTCTTGACCACTGATTTGGTCAGTCAAAATAATTTTGACGCCATTGTTTAAAAACGATAACTCTCGGATACGCTTGGCAAGAATATCGTAGCGATATTCGATTGAACCAAAAACCTCAGTGCTTGCCATAAAAGTAACTGCTGTGCCACAGCGTTCGGTTTCGCCGATACATTGAAGAGGGGCAACAGATTCGCCGTGGTGAAATTCAATTTCATGAATTTTGCCATCGCGCCATATTTTCAATTTTAGCCAATCAGAAAGTGCATTCACGACCGAAACACCGACACCATGGAGCCCACCTGAAATTTTATAGCTATTGCTATCAAATTTCCCGCCCGCATGTAACACGGTCATGATCACTTCAGCAGCTGAACGACCTTCTTCTTGATGAAGATCCGTTGGAACGCCTCGGCCATTGTCTTCTACCGATACTGAATTGTCGGGGTGAATCGTAATATGAACAGTATTGGCATGCCCTGCCAATACTTCATCAATCGAATTATCCAGTACCTCAAACACCATATGATGAAGACCTGTTCCATCGGATGTATCTCCAATATACATACCGGGACGTTTTCTGACAGCGTCCAACCCTCTTAATACTTTAATACTATCTGCATCATATTTTTGATCGGTCATAACAGATCCTGATTCATTAAAAGTTCGCTTAAAGTCAATGCATCTCAATTCAAATCAATTGCTAGATACGAAGTGGCATCACGACATATTTAAAATTCGGATTACCCGGCACCACAAAAAGTGCCGGATTGCGATTCTCACTTAACGCTAACTGAAGCGTATCTTCCGACGAATTGTTAAGAAGGTCGAGTAAATAATTGATATTAAAATGAATAGTTAGCTCCTCGCCTTGATAAGCAATTTCTAGTTCTTCTTCTGCTTTTTCTTGCTCGTTATTTGCACACACAATCAACAATAGATTGGGTTTAAGGATGATTTCAACGCTACGGTCTTTTTCGTTCGCTAAAATTGCTGCACGCTGTAATGCATGCAGTAAATCCAATCGGTTTACTAAGAAAATCTTATCATTATCAAGAGGAATAGCATCATTGTAGTTTGGAAATTTTCCATCAATAATTTTGCTAATAATTTGAATGTTATCAAGCTCGAATAGAGCTTGCTTAGCAAACAACTTGATCGTTACTGCGCTATTTTCGTTCACTGAAAGTAGTTTATACAGTTCTGTTACTGTTTTTCTCGGCAAAATCAATTCAGAATCCGGTATAGCTTCTGCTAACACGGTCGAAGTATAAGCTAAACGATGCCCGTCAGTTGCCACAAAACAGCATTTTTCTGCTTTTGTTTGTATAAAAAGACCGTTCAGATAATAACGAATATCTTGAGTTGCAATACTATACTGAACAAGCGACAATAATTGATGTAGTTGATGTTGTGGCATTGTAAAAGTAGCAAGCGCTTCTTCTTCAACACCTAAACAAGGAAAATCATCCGCTAACAAGGTTTGCAAATTAAACCGACTTTTTCCTGAGCGTACGGTGAGATGAGTATCCTGGTAATCAAGTGACACAGAAGCTGTTTCGGGCATTGCGCGCAAAATATCTTGTAGCTTCCTTGCGGAAGTTGTGATGCGAAAGTTGTCACCAGGCAATGCTGAAGTGGTCCGGATCTGAATCTCATTGTCTGATGCTAAAAAATGTAATTGACCCTCTGCTCGCTCAATGAGCACGTTCGATAAAATGGGTACGGTATTGCGACGCTCAACAACACCAGTAACCGTTTGTAGCGGTTTTAGTAAATCGTCGCATTTGGCTTGTAGAATAACCATTGATTGAATACTCCTATTTAGTCAAATCCACTATTTAATGCTGCAGCATGGTGAACAACAAATCAACCTCTTTAGAAAGCGTTTTATCATATTGGCGTTGCTGAGCAATGGTTTGGCAAGCATATAGTACCGTTGTGTGATCTCTTCCACCAAAAGCTTTGCCAATATTAGGTAAAGATAACTGCGTTAGTTCTTTGGACAGCAACATCGCAATTTGTCGCGGTTTAGTAAATATGCGTACGCGCTTTTTGCTATACATTTCTGCAAGTGGAATTTTATAAAAATCAGCCACTATTTTTTGAATCACATCAACAGTAATATGTTGCGCATCGGCCGCCATAATGTCTTTTAGCGCTTCTTTTGCCAATTCAACGGTAATGGCTTTTCGGTGAAACCCAGCAAATGCTTTCACTCTTTTAAGTGCACCTTCTAGCTCACGACCATTGGCTTTAACATGTTGCGCAATAAAGAATGCTACTTCACTAGTTAACGCAACATTGGTTATTTCTGCTTTTTTGAGCAAAATTGCTACCCGCATTTCCAGTTCTGGTGGCTCTATTTGTACAGTCAATCCCCATGAGAAACGAGAAATGAGTCGTTTGTCCATATCCTCAATATTTTTGGGGAACGTGTCACAAGTCATAATGATTTGTTTTTGATGATCCAACAACGTATTAAAAATATAAAAAAACTCCTCCATGGTTCTATTTTTACCTGCCAAAAATTGAATATCGTCAATGAGTAAAAGATCAATGGAGTAATAATAAGTTTTAAAGTCGCTAAATGCTTTATGTCGATAGGCTCGCACGATATCTTCTACATAGTCTTTAGCGTGAAGATAGCGAACATTGGCTTGGGGGTTTTGCTGATGAATTTTGTTGCCAATTGCCTTAATAAGGTGTGTTTTACCCACCCCCACCCCCCCATAGATGAAAAGCGGGTTATAGGCAGAATCACCGGGGTTTTCGGTAATTTGTAATGCCATTGCATGGGCTAATTGATTTCCCTTACCGACTGCCAATGTGTCAAAAGTAAATTCGCTCTCAATGTGAGTTTTTTTGTTTTTATTGGGAATAGGGATGGCACTTTTTTCGGCGCTAATGAAAGGAGGGGGCTTGGAAGCATCCACTGCCCCCGCTTCTTTATGATGCTGGTTTGTGGATACTGATTTTTTTAAAGGGGGCGCAATTTTTATGGTAATTTTTGTGTCAGGCAGCTCTTTGGCGGCTAGTTTTTCAATATGAGTCAGTAATTTTTCTCGTTGAATTGACTCTAGCACAAAATTATTGGGCGCCAGTAACACAATAACCCCGGCCTCCGCTGTGTTAATAGACAGTGGTTTAATCAGTGTTTTAAATTTTAACGGAGAAAGCTCGCTTTCCAATTTAGCAAGACAACTCACCCAGAAATGTTCGCATTCCATAAAAATGGACTCAAGGACCCTTTGGATCATACTTTTGCGGAGGATATCATTTAAAAAACTTTTCAAAACAAGGCAACATATTACAATGTTGTGGGGTAGTTATCCACAGAATTTATTTTAATTTAGCAATTGACAAATCGCTCCGTTCGCTGTGTAATGATCCGCTTATGTTTTTTGGGATATTCAGATTATGAAGCGTACTTATCAACCCTCTGTGATTTGTCGAAAACGCACGCATGGTTTTCTTGTTCGATCAAGAACCAGCAGCGGTCGTGCTGTACTTGCCGCTCGGCGGGCTAAAGGTCGCAAGCATTTGGCTGTGTGATAACATTGATACTCCGTTTTGATAAAAAAATGCGACTTTTGCAAGCCAAAGAATTTAGTGCTGTCATGCAAGGTCACCGAAGTCATCGCAACCATTTTTTTCGTATCTACGTGCTACCCAATACGTTAGGTATACCCCGATTGGGGTTAACGGTTTCAAAAAAAACGAATCGACACGCTAATAAACGTAATCGCATTAAACGGATCGTCAGAGAGTGGTTTCGCTTACAACAGCGAATCTTCCCAGCGGTTGATATAGTTGTTCAAGCGCGTTGCGCTTATCAAAAAAAAGAGTGTTTGCAATTTTGGGAAGCGCTACATGAGCTAGATCAGCTTATTAGCAATCAATATAGCCATGAGGCTAGTTCATTCAAAGCGATCGGTTAATAAAAAATACGGGCTATTTTATGATTAAACCGTTATCATTATTTTTGTTAAAATTAATACGCATTTATCAGCTAGTCATTAGCCCTCTTCTTGCATCGCGCTGTCGTTATCTGCCTACTTGTTCTGAGTACGCAATGGAAGCGATTATCCGTTACGGCGCTTTAAAAGGCACTTATTTGGCCGTTAAGCGTATTTTACGCTGCCATCCATTTGGCGGCCATGGCTTTGATCCTATTCCTTAAAAAATTATAGAGATATCATCAACATGGATTTTAAAAAATTACTGGTTTTTCTTGGATTAAGTGCGGCCTTGCTGTACGGTTGGTCTTATTTATTTCCACCCGCCCTTGTACCGACCCAAAATGCCTCAACAACACCGGCTATTCAAGGACCCCCTCTTTCTAGTCAGCCGGTAACGCAAACACCACCCGAAATGGCGACATTGCAAAGTGGCAAGCGAATTTATGTGGTGACTGATGTATTAAAAGCACAAATTGATACGGTGGGTGGCGATCTTAGAAAACTGGAGCTACTCAAACATAACTCAGCTGTTAACACTCAGCAGCCACTTGAACTTTTTTCGGATAAAAAAGGGCAAGTACATGTTGCGCAAACCGGTTTGATTAGTACTGATCAAAAACGAGTGAGTGTGCCAGATCATAAAACTTTATTTGCGACGCAAAAAGACCACTACGCTTTAAAAGATAGCGACAAAATCGAAGTGCGACTCACAGCTCCAATAACGCTTGGTTTGAGCGTAGATAAGGTTTATGTGTTTCATAGAGGCAGTTATATTATTGATGTTCGATACGACATTGCGAATCATAGTAATGCCCCTGTTTCGCTAACAGCTTACTACAGATTTTTGCGAGGCAATCAATCCACCGAAGGAGAGTCGAGCTTTACTTCAACATTTACAGGCCCTGCACTTTATACCCAAAAAGATAAATTTCAAAAAATTCCCTTTGATGATCTAGACAGTGCTAAAGCGAGCTATCCGCATCAAACCAATGATGGGTGGGTTGCGATGATTCAGCACTATTTTATGTCAGCATGGATTTTTCAGCCCAATGGCAAAAAAAATGCTTGCAAACAAAGCTGTTATTTTGACGTAACACCTTTGCAAAATAATTTATATTCAGCCGGTGTATTAACACCCTTACCGCTCATCAAGCCCGGCGAACAGCAATCTTTTGATATGACGCTTTTTTCGGGCCCTCAAGAATACGATACACTGACAAAAATTGCACCAGGGCTAGAGCTTGCTAAAGATTATGGCTGGGCTCACATTTTTGCTGCCCCTCTTTTTTGGTTACTGACGAACCTGCAGGATATTGTCTTGAATTGGGGGTGGGCAATTGTTTTGTTAACGCTTATTGTGAAGGCGTTATTTTATCCACTGACTGCTACTTCTTATCGATCCATGGCAAAAATGAGGACGGTAGCACCCAAATTGCAGCAGATTAAGGAGCGTTACGGTGAAGACCGTATGAAATTACAGCAAGCCACCATGGAGCTCTATAAAACAGAAAAAATTAATCCATTGGGGGGTTGCTTACCGATCTTGGTTCAAATTCCTGTTTTTTTCGGCTTATATTCGGCATTACTCGCCTCGGTGGAGTTGCGACAATCTCCTTGGATTGGTTGGATTCACGACTTATCGCGCCCAGATCCGTTTTATATTTTGCCAGCACTGATGGCAATAACCATGATTGCGCAAACCTTCCTAAGCCCACCACCGGCTGACCCTGTGCAAGCTAAGATGATGAAAATTATGCCTATTGTTTTTTCCATTATGTTTTTCTTCTTTCCGGCTGGTTTGGTGCTATATTGGTTAGTCAGCAACATTCTTTCTATCATGCAACAGTGGTACGTTAATCGTCGTGTCGCTTCTTGAAAAATAGCGCATGGCATGTGAAGGCGCTCTTATTGATAACCACTTATCAACAGTATATTGATCATGATTAAGATTTTGTACTTTGGAAAACTGCGTGAATCGCTGCAATGCCACGAAGAAATGCTCGAATGGTCTGGCCAAGATACAGAGGCTTTACTAACATTTTTGCGATCTCGCAATCAGAACTGGGCAGAGGCTTTATCGGAAAACAATATTTTTCGTGTCGTGGTTAATCAGCAAATCATAGAAAGCGCCCTGCCGATTCCAGAAGGAGCAGAAGTAGCTATATTGCCTCCTGTAACAGGCGGATAAATAAAGCATTGCTTCGCTAAAAAATGATTGGGTAGAGCGTCTTATTTTATTCAGAAGGTCATATCATGTGGCTTGACGTTTCGATTCAGCATAATCCATTTGATTTTGCAAAAGAAGAAGTGGCTTTGCGCTCAAAGTGCCCAGAAATTGGTGGTATGGTTGGTTTCCAGGGTCTTGTTCGTTCTCATGATACTGTCACCCCATTAAGAGCACTCTGTATTGAGCATTATCCCAATTTCACTGAAAGCGAAATTGCAAAAATCGCTCAACAAGCTGCGAAGCACTGGCCAATTATTGCGTGCCGCATTATTCATCGCGTCGGTGAACTCCTGCCAGGCGAACCGATTGTACTTGTATTAGTAGGAACCCAACATCGTCACGCGGCTTTTTGTGCGGTACAATTTTTGATGGATCATATTAAAACAGAAGCACCCCTTTGGAAGCGAGAAGAATTGATTGATGGCAGTCACTATTGGGTTAAAGGGCAATCTATCAATCGCCTATGATTAATTTTGATTATTATTTCATCGTGGCTCACATGGATGAAATATGTGTAATAAAAAAATAATGCCCTTAACAAAAGCATTGCAATCTATCCCCATTGATCTACATTGCCACTCTAATTGGTCGGATGGTGTTTTGTCGCCTGCTGAATTGGTTAAATGCGCTCAAGAAAATGGCGCACAATTGCTCGCACTAACCGATCACGACTGCCTGGATGGTTTAGCTGAAGCCAATCAAGCTGCATTGGCATGTGATTTGCCTTTTTTAAATGGGGTTGAAATTTCGGTTACCTGGGAAAAAACTTGTACTTTACATATTATCGGGTTAGCGATTGACGTCACTAATCAACAGCTTAATCAAGGTTTGGCGATGGTGCGTTCTGGACGACTTAAGCGTTTAAACAAAATGCATGAAGCGCTTTTAAGCGCTGGTATTGAGGGGGTTTATGAGGGGGCACTTTGCCACGCAACAAATAAACCCCTGGTCGGGCGCATGCATGTTGCGCGTTATTTAGTTCAATTAGGTTTATTTGATACACCCCAGTCTGTATTTCGTCATTACCTTGTGCCTGGCAAAATAGGCTATGTGCCCCATCATTGGGCTAGCTTGAAAGAAGCCATCACATGGATACGTGATGCAAAAGGGATACCTGTTTTGGCCCATCCTGCGCGCTATAATCTTGATGAAGCGGGCATGATAAAATTGCTAGAAGAATTTGAGCGTTTAGGTGGTATTGCTATCGAAGTGGGTAGCGCAAGACACAGTGATGCGGAAATAATGCGTTATGCTAATTTGGCTAAGCGTTTTAAACTAGAGGTCAGTGCAGGAAGCGACTTTCATGCGCCGTACAAAAATGGTTTTGAAATTGGCTTATCACCTCAACTGCCCCAAGACTGCCAAGTCGTATGGCAACGCTGGCTAGCAACTTAAGAGTGGGGCCACTTTAAATATTTTATAGACTATTAATTAATTGACTCCTGATGAATATGAATACAGATACGATTCAACTTATTACTATTTATGCGATGCCCGTTTTGTTGGCTATTACGGTACATGAAGCATCGCACGCTTATACTGCAAAATACTGCGGAGACAATACAGCTTACAGAGCAGGCAGAGTAACGCTGAACCCCCTCAAACATATTGATTTTTTGGGCACGATTGTCCTACCCATACTCACCATTGCGCTAGGGGGTGGTCTTTTTGGGTGGGCTAAACCTGTTCCTGTTAATTTTGGCGCATTAAACCGCCCTAAACGCGACATGGTGCTAGTTGCAATGGCGGGACCTTTGTCCAATTTTGGAATGGCTATGTTTTGGGGGTTACTTTATAAGCTATCTTTAAATATAACGGGTGATTTTTCTTTACCGCTTATGCTAATGAGTCAAGCGGGTATGCAAATTAATTATGTATTGATGGTTTTTAATTTGTTGCCCATATTACCGCTTGATGGAGGTCGGATTGCACAAGGGCTCATGCCTCGTCGTTATGCGTACTCCTATGCACGCACAGAGTCCTATGGTATGTGGATACTGATCGCATTAATTATGTCTGGTTTGTTATACGGCCTATTAAAACCTTTTGTTCACTATCTCGTTGTTTTTACTGCTTTTGTCATGCAATTTTAAAGTTTGATTGAAAAAATACACGACAGTATTAGCGGTGAGCTGGAATAAAACATTTTTTTTCGATATCAAAGATATCAATTTCGCCTTTTTCAATCACATAATACCAACCATGTAGTGTCAGTTGCTTAGCGATCACCCGCTCATAAATCATCGGATAACCCATCAAACGCTCTAGCTGTAAAATAATTGAGCGCTTTTCAACGCGTCGCAAAAGATCTTCCGTTTTAGGGGGAGGTAACAAAGCTTCATCTAGCAATTTGATCCATGCTGCCAAATTAACTGCATTTTTCGGTACTCCATCGTAGGCTAAGCTCGCAGCACCACAATGACTATGACCACAAACAACGATAGTATTTACTTGAAGTGCCATTACCGCAAATTCAATGCCAGCGGTCGTGCCATGTATGCCATACGAACCATCATAAGGCGGTACAATGGCTCCCACATTGCGAATAACAAATAAATCACCCGGCTCCGTACTCGTTAATAAATCGGGTACCACGCGAGAATCGGAGCAACCCAAAAAAAGTATCTTGGGTTGTTGGCCTTCTTTTACTAAATTTACAAACTTTTCGCGGTGTATCGGAAAGTATTCGGTACGAAATACTTTCAACTTATCTACCAATTCATCGGGCATATGGTTAGTGATCAGTGATTAAAAAATAAATAGTCAATAATGAATTTTCCCATTATCAGGTGTTTTTTTCGGTAAATCAATTGCCAATCTTGTTCCATCAAAACTATTTTTGAAATTTTCGCCAATGACTAAAGTAAGCGCATTACAATAGCAAAAATACTTGGAGCGAAGCATGGGTAATATGTTCGTCTGGATCAGTTTAATCGCCGGTTTTTTATTAGGTATTGCTTCTTTATGGCTACTCACACAAAGCAAGAAAATTCGCGATCTAAAAAAAGAGCTTTTGTCTGAGCAAAAAGCCAATGAAGCAATGAGTCAAGAAAACATTGATTTTCGCATTAAACTCAATACGGCCGAAGAAATCATTAAGCAATCTAAAGCATTGCAACAATCTGCGCAAGCAGATTTCAAGGTGATTGCTAATGAAATTTTGGAAGAAAAAACGAAACGATTTACTGATCTTAACCAAACCAATATCAATCAAATTTTGGCACCCCTTAAAGAAGAAATTAAAACATTTCAAAATAAGCTTGATGAAGTTTCTAAGCAAGATATTGCGCAGCAAGCGACCCTGAGGACTGAATTGCAACATATTAAAGAACTCAACTCGGTGATGACTAAGGAGGCAAATGAACTAACTACGGCTCTTAAAGGGCAATCAAAGCAGCAAGGAACATGGGGCGAAACAGTCTTAGGAAATATTCTTGAGCGCTCCGGGCTACGCGAAGGAAAGGACTTTAAAAGCGAAAAACATTTTAATATAGACGAAGGTCGCCAACGCCCCGATGTGGTGGTTTATTTGCCACAACACAAACACCTGATTATTGACGCAAAAGTATCTCTTAATGCTTACCTTCGCTATGTCAAAGCAGAAGATGAGGGAGAGCGAAAAATGGCACTAAAAGAACATGTTAAAGCAGTCAGCGATCGTATCAAAGAATTGTCTGATCGGGATTACTTTAAATTACCGGGACTGAATTCTCCGGAGATAGTGTTTATGTTCATTCCGATTGAATCTGCTTTTGTAGAAGCATTGCGCGCGAATGATATTTTGTTTCAAGAGGCCATTGAAGCACAACATGTTTTGGTTGCTACCCCGACCACTTTGTTAACCAGCTTAAATATCGTCAAACAACTTTGGCGATTTGAAGAACAAAATACTTACACCAAGATCTTGGCAGAACAAGCCAGTAAATTTCATAAGAAACTAACGAGCTTTTTAGAAAATTTATTGGCAATTGGGCAATCTCTTAATAAATCAAAAGAAGTCTTTGATAGGGCGATAGGACAATTTTATAGTGGTAAAAACAATCTGATTAACCAAGCCAAAGAATTTGAAAAATTAGGGGTATTGGTACAAAAAAAATTACCAGAAGAGTTGGTTGATAAAGCGGCAATGGAGTTAGCTTATATTCCTGAAAAACCAGATACAGAAAAACCAAACGAAGATGGCTTATAGATCAGCGGCTGCCAAAAACCTGAAAAAGTGCCAAAAGTAATTCTTGTCACTTGGGTCACGAAGCCTTCGAGAATCATCTTTGCGTTTCAAGCGATGCAATTAAAATTGCAGTGGTCAACATTAGATAGATTCCAACAAAATTTTTGGATAGTTGTCATCATCTTGATCAAATGAACACAAACCTTGCAAAAAATACCCTTAGTTGCTCACGCCTTCAATAGGCTTTAAAAAAAGCGCTTCTGCTGAAGCTTAGCAAGCTATCCATGACTTCACCAGCAATACCATTAAATAGCAATACATTCTTTTTATTCGTCGACCCCGACTAACCACTCTTCAGGAATCGTGTCAATCGTCCTAAAATCCACGGTAACAGGAGTAGGAGCCAACTTATTTTCATTTCCACAAACCCAATCTATAACAGGAAAACGCTCATTAGGGAGCATCCATGTCGATACCATTGGTTGACTAATCACTTGACCCGTTTCGTTAAGGAGAAAAGTTTTCAGCATTCGGAAACGTTGTTTATCACAGTCATATTCTTGGAGGATGCCCTGGCTGTATACAATCGCTAAAGGTGTTACTGAGGAGGGATTGGTCCATAAAGACCAACTCAATAGCTGACGATATTGTTTATTAATACGAAGGCTCGCTTTATCAAAAAACTTGATTAGTACTAAATTGTCTTCACCAACTTTAGTTTTTGTTGCGTAAGCTAAAAACCATTTGACTTTTGCGATGCTTTTTTTCGATGGCTGATTGATCTCGAAGACTTGATAATTCTTTTTTAATATCGACTTCAACAGGTTCAAAAAAGTCGTTCTGTGGCTTATTACAAACAGTCTGTATGAATTCATTATCTAAAGAATCAGGTAAAGCGGGCTGCAAATCTTCATTAAGTCGAGACTGGCCGATCAATTCTGCTTCATTGTAAACATAAACAGACAAATAACGCAAAAAATGGTTCTTACAATCTACTTCATAAAGAAATTGAGTGTTATCCATGAGAGCACCTTTTATCTTTATCTTATCTCGCAAAATTATCCACCACCATACTTTGAGATATTGACTGTCTTGATCAGATGGCATGATTTGATAAAAATCTGAGCGTTCTGGACCCTTTCTCATTAAATGCCATCCCCTACCATAACTAGGTATTAAAACAAAAAATAAGGATAAAGCAACGAATAGCTTTTTGAAGCGAAATCTTTTTATGGGCATAAATATCACAGTTAATCCAGACTTGAATGGAGTTTTAAGAAATGGCGCGTGGGCAGTTTATACCACATACTAGAGGCGAACAAAAGACCTAGAAAGACAAAACAACTAAATAGGAAAGTATAAGCGTAGCGGGTAACGATACAGCAAAAAATACAGTCATAATCAATATGACTTACTAAGCATTAGTTTGGTCATATTGAGTAGTCATGCATTGTTTGGAGAGTCAATTGGTGAGTGGTCACTGGATGAAAAAAAAGTTGCATAGGGCAAGAAGACCATACACCATGGGCATATTTTTCATCCTGCCAGCTTTGCATATTGCCCGTTATGGGACTTTTCCAACCGGCTTTATAGCGTGCTTCTTTTTCCAGCCACAGCCTATAAAACGCACCCATTTGCCGCGAATCAGGTAGCAACGTCAACCAACGATATTGCTCAGCATTAAAAGTACGACGCGCAATAACCAAAAAAGGTCGATTGGGTTTTTGGTATTCACTATCAATACCCAATTCCCCTTCATCACTAAAGGCGGCAGCCACATAATAGTAGCTATGCGTAATGCTGGCGGCACATTGTAAATGAGAGGTTAAATAAAGACGTCCATGTGGATGAATCGCCATATCCGTTAAGGCTATCGAATAACCCGCTTCTTTTGCCGCTTGTTGTAATAATAATCGACCGGCAATAAATTGTGCTTGGCGTAAGGGGTGTGTCATTGTTGCTAATCGCAAGCGATCAGCCTGAGATAAAGTGACATGCTTTTTTAAAAGTAAATCGTGATAGTCGTCAAGAAAAGTGTAGCAATATTGGGCTGTGATCATAAGTATTGCGTAAAAAAGTACGAGAAAGTATCATGCAACCTAAGTCGCCATTCGTTTTAGCGATCCATTAATTCAGCTAATAGCATATTTTAAAGGTTTTAATGGATGAATAATAAAATACTTGGTAAGTTGCGGTAAGATAGATGCACTTGATGCAGCCTAACACATCTACTTTGTAGGATAAAACCTGTTAAACAGGTGATAAGGGTTATATTTTAGAGGATAACTTAATGAAACAAACTATTAACACTTCCAATGCGCCCGCTGCAATTGGTCCTTACTCACAAGCCATTGCTTATGGTCATTTGCTTTTTACATCGGGGCAAATCCCACTATCTATTACAACCGGAGAAGTTGTCTCAGGGGGTATTGCAACACAAACTGAGCAGGCACTTAAAAATCTGCAAGGGGTATTAGAAGCCGGTGGCGCTTCTTTTAGCAGTGTTATTAAAACCACCTGTTTTCTAACCGATATGGCTGATTTTGCGGCATTTAATGAAGTTTATGCAAGCTTTTTTGGAGATGCAGTGCCTGCTCGCTCATGTGTGGCTGTCAAAGCACTGCCTAAAGGCGTATTAGTCGAAATAGAGGCCATTGCAATTCGTAGTTAATCAACTTTTTTAAAATTAAAATACAAATACCTAGTATTGATCAATACTAGGTATTTTTTTAGCAAATTAACAATTTGATCAGGATAAAATACTGCTTTGCAAAATAGCATCTAGGCAAGCTTTTATCAAAAAGTCAGGTAGTACCCCAGCGATTAAAATGGCAAAGACATTAAGGGATAACAAGACGACGGTCACACAATCCGTGTGAATGGGTGATGTATCAATTGGATCATCCATATAAGCGCATTTGACAATGCGCAAATAGTAAAAAGCACCAATCAATGACATCATTACCGCATAAACAGCTAGCCAGGTCAAACTAAAATCAATGCCAGGCAAGTGCAAACCAACGACTGCACTGATCACGCCGAATTTTGCATAAAAGCCTAACAAGGGTGGTGTACCTGCTAGCGAAAACATCACCAACAGTAACAGTAATGCATATCCACTGTTGCGCTGATTAAGTCCTTTGATATCCTCAAGATTTTCACATTCATGTTCAGCGTTCGACAGGACGAGCAATATGCCGAATACACCCAGTACCATTAAAACATAGGTCACCATATAAAAAGCGGCGGCACTGTAACTTAATGATGTATTACCAATCAACCCTAGTAGCAAAAATCCCATATGAGCGATCGTTGAATAAGCGAGCATCCGTTTAATATTTGTTTGTGCAATCGCTGCAATATTGCCAATTGTCATGGATAACACCGATAGCAATACCAACATCCATTGCCAATCAATCGGCGTGTCATGAAATATTTGGGTCAATAGGCGAACGATAAAACCAAGGGTTGCCAGTTTTGGTGCAGCGCTAATCATTAAAGTAATTGCCATGGGAGAGCCATGGTAAATATCGGGTACCCACATATGAAATGGTACAACGCCGAGTTTAAAGGCGAGCCCAGACAAAATAAACACGATGCCCAGCATTAAAAGTGTTGGCTCATAAGACTTCGCTAGGATATGCTGTGACATCACATAAAGATCCAGCGTGTGAGTTGCCCCATATAGCATTGATATACCGTACAATAAAAATCCTGAGGCCAGCGCCCCGAGCACAAAATATTTAATCGCTGCTTCAAGTGCATGAGGTGACTCATGCTGAAAAGCAATCAACGCATAAAGTGCTAGCGATAAAATCTCAAGTCCCATATACATCGCCAATAAATGTGTGGCACTCACCATCACATTCATGCCAAGCAACGAAAAAAGCGACAGTACAAAATATTCGCTGTGTAGCATGTTGCGCTCGTTCATATACCGCCTGCTATAAATGAACACCAGTGCTGTGGTCGCATACAGGGCAAATTTTATAAATGTTGAGAAGGCATCCACAACAAACATATGGGAAAATAGATAAGTAGGCGCAGGGTACTGCTGATAAACCCAGTATTGTGCGATAGCGCATATGGCGATACTAATCAACGATAATGCGTAAACGATATGTTGGCGTTTTTTTGGGATAAACGATCCCACCATCAAAACCACCAAAGCCAAACTACCTAATAATAATTCCGGTAATGCCGGTTTAAGTAGTAGGTTTTCCCAGGTCATATATTTTCCTAAAACTTATGTTGTCCAACATGTTGGATTAATTGATCCATTGTGGGATGGATTTTGCTTACCAATAACTCAGGATATAAACCAACCCCTAAGATACTTAATGCTAGCAATCCCAATACTAATAATTCGCGTACATTAATATCTTTGAGTGTCATCATATGAGAATGAATAGCTTCACCAAATATGACGCGCTTATACATCCACAATGTGTAAGCTGCACTTAATACTAATGTTAATCCTGCTAAAAAACCGATCCAAAAATTGGTTTGTGTGGCGCCAATAATAATCATTAATTCACCTACAAAACCAGATGTGCCAGGCAATGCCACATTAGCCATCGCAAAAAACATCAAAAATGAAGCCAATACAGGCATTTTATTAGCAACACCACCATAGTCTTTGATTTGGCGAGAATGTACTCTGTCATACAAAATACCAATACACATAAATAAAGCCGCCGATATGAATCCATGCGAAATCATTTGAATAAGTGCGCCTTCTAATGCCCACTTATTAAGATAACCATCTGAAAATAAAAATAAGCCGAGGGTCACCAATCCCATATGCGAAATCGATGAATAAGCCACTAATTTTTTCATGTCTACCTGCACCAGCGCAACTAAACCAACATATATGACCGCAACCAGCGAGAGAATAATAATAAAGGGAGACAAAATATAAGATGCATCTGGCAAAATCGGTAAAGCAAAACGCAAAAAACCATAGGCGCCAATTTTTAAAGTAATGGCCGCTAATATCATTGACCCTCCAGTGGGGGCTTCTACATGAGCATCGGGTAGCCAAGTGTGAAAAGGCCACATCGGCACCTTAACCGCAAAAGATAAAAAGAAGGCAGCAAATAAAAGTAATTGGATAGCGGGCGGAATTGCTAAAGACTGTAGGGTTAACAAATCAAAACTGGCTTTTGCTTGTTGGTATAAATAAATGATTGCAACCAATAACAACAGCGAGCCGAGCAATGTATACAAAAAGAATTTGAGGGCAGCATAAACACGTTGCGGGCCACCCCATACTCCGATGATTAAATACATCGGAATCAGCATGGCTTCAAAAAATACGTAAAACAACAACATATCAAGTGCTACAAAAGCTCCATTTATAAAGCCTGACATGATTAAGAAGGCAGCTAAGTATTGTGATGGGCGGTTTAAGGTGGTTCGCCAATTGGCTAAAATCACAGCAAAGGTAATAAAACTATTTAATAAAACTAGTAACATTGAAATACCATCTACACCAAGGTGGTAATTCGCATGGATCGTTAAAATCCAGGGAACATTTTCAACAAACTGCATGGTGCCGATTGATGAATCAAAATTAAGATATAACAAAATAGGTGCAACAAAACTAACGAAAGCGCCTAACAAAGCAATTGAATCAATATAGCGACTAAACCATTTGATGCGATTCAGCGCCAATGTCAAAACACCTAATAAAATAGGTGTCCAAACAATTAAGCTGAGCAACTGTTTATGCATTACGAATACCTAAAATAGGCAAAAAATTAAATAGCAAATAACAGCAAGATTAATAAGCCTAAAATCATCACTAAAGCATAGCTATATAAATAACCGGTTTGCAGTTGTTTTAAAAAAATCGCAAAACGGTTAACCAGTGCAGCGCTTCCGTTGACTAGCAATCCATCAATAAATTGCCTATCACCAAACTTCCAAAACCATTGACCGAGCAATCGAGCGCCTTTTGCAAAAACGACAAAATAGACTGTATCCAAATAATATTTATTTTGAAGCACTTTATAAATAGTACCGAAAGATTGCTTTAGTTTATCCGCAAGGTGAGGCCGCTTTACGTAAAGCATCCATGTGATCACAATGCCGGCGATAATCAAAAAACTAGGCAAAGCAATTAAACCATGTAACCCCATCTCAAAAGCATTGTGAAATTTTTTTGCAAACCCTAATAAGGCAACATGATGTTCAGAATCCACCATGATGGATTGGCCAAAAAAATCATATTTCAAAACAAAAGGAATGCATAAGTAGCCTATTATGACGGATGGTACAGTCAATATAATCAGTGGTAACTTAACCGACCAACCAGGCTCATGTGGGCAATCATTTGTCTTAAGTTTTTTATGGTCCACAGTCAACGAATCATTGGTTGTGCGCCAATTTTCTTGACCATGAAACACCATAAAATACATGCGACCCGTATAAAGCGCTGTAATAAAAACGCCGGCTATTGTGCAAAATTCTGCAAAGGCAGCCGCCGGTAAATGAGAATATTGAAGTGCTTCGATAATCGAATCTTTGGAGTAAAAACCCGAAAAAAATGGCGTTCCAATCAGTGAAAGTCCACCTATTAAAAATGTAAACCAAGTGACTGGTGTGTATCGACGTAAATTTCCCATACGACGCATATCTTGTTCATGATGCATCGCAATAATAATAGAGCCAGCCCCTAAAAATAATAAGGCCTTAAAAAAAGCATGGGTTGCCACATGAAATATACTAACAGAATACAGCGAAGCCCCTAACGCAACTGTCATATAACCTAACTGCGATAATGTTGAATAGGCAATGACTCGTTTAATATCGTGTTGTGTAAGACCTAGTAATCCCATCAAAAGCGTAGTAATACTACCGATAATTAGCACAAAATTAAGCGCAGTATCCGATAGTTCAAATAATGGGCTCATTCTTGAGACCATAAAAATACCCGCTGTTACCATGGTTGCTGCGTGAATGAGTGCAGAAATGGGCGTAGGGCCTTCCATTGAATCGGGTAGCCAGACATGTAAAGGAAATTGCGCAGATTTTGCCATGGCTCCCACAAATAGCAACAAGCAAACCCCTGTTATTAAAGAGCCTTCGAAGGACGGCAAAAACGAAATGGATGCATGACGGAGTTTAGGCGCTTCTAAAAAAACATCTGTATAATTTAATGAACCGCCAAAATAGATCGCAATCAATGCAATCCCCAATAAAAAACCTAAATCCCCGACGCGATTCACTAAAAATGCTTTAAGACTTGCAAAATTAGCGCTATCTTTTTTAAACCAAAAACCAATTAACAAATAAGACACCAGCCCCACTGCTTCCCAACCAAAAAATAACTGCACAAAATTGTTACTAACGACCAAAATCAACATCGCAAATGTAAAAAGAGAGATATAACTAAAAAATCGTTTATAGCTCGGATCATCCGCCATATAGCCCACTGTATAAATATGTACCATCAAACTGATAAAAGTGACAACGGCTAGCATGACCGCTGTGAGTGGATCCACTAAAAATCCCATATAAAGATGGGTCTGATTAATCGTCAGCCATGTGTAAAGATTTTCATTCAAGATCGCTTGTTGACCCATCGCAAAGCAAAATAGTATATAAATTGAAAGGAGTGTAGAAATAGCAATACCGCCAATTGCAATCATATAAACTAATTGGCGATTCATTGCCCAACCCAATAACCCAATTCCTAAAGCACATAACAAGGGCAAAAAAACAATTATCAAACAAATATTAATCATGGATTGCTTGTCTATTTATTAATCAATTAACTAGTCAACTAACCTTTTAGTTTACTCATTTCCTCTGTATCCACAGAGGGTGCACAACGAAACAGCAAAACCAAAATAGCGAGTCCGATTGCTAACTCGGCCGCCGCAACCGTTAGCGTAAATAAAACAAATATCTGCCCCGCTAAATCTTTCAAATAATAGGAAAATGCCAAAAAATTAAAATTAACAGCCAGCAAAATCAGTTCAATTGCCATGAGCAACGTAATAATATTGCGCTTGTTTAAAAAAATACCCAGTACGCCAATGCAGAACAATAGGGCTGCTAGCGATAAAAAATGCGTTAAGGTTAGCATGACTCATCTTTCTTATTGTGAGTATGTGTCGTGTTTTTTTGTTGCAAATTCACGATACGCATCCGATCTTTTTTGTTAACATTAATTTGCTGATTCACTGAAATGACATGATGGCTTTCTAAGCGTCGGCCCTGCATGGTGAGCATAATCGCCGCTACAATAGCAAGCACCAACAAAATAGCGGCTAACTCAAACGGCAATAGATAAGCCGTATAAATTTGTTCTCCTAATATTTCAGTATTGCTACCTGTCATGGGTGAAACTTGTGTTGTAGGCAATGATAAAAAATCTACCTGCGTTAAAAAGAGGAGTAATTCAATAGCCATTATTGCAAAAACAAGCAATGCAAGGGGGGTATAGCGCCAAAAACCCTGACGAATCTTATCAATTTTAATATCCAACATCATGATTACAAAAAGAAAGAACACCATCACTGCCCCAACATAAACTAATAGCAGTACAATCGCCAAAAATTCAGCTTGCAGCATTAGCCAAAGCCCAGCGCTTGAGAAAAAAATAAGCACCAAAAAAAGTACGGCGTGAACAGGATTGCGTACTGTAATAACCCGTAAAGCGGACAGTAAAATCACGGTTGACAATAAATAAAAAAGGGATAGCTGAAGATTCATTGAAATTCTCTATTTATAAGGTGCATCTTTTTCTTTAATGATGGCAATTTGCGCTTCGTATTTATCGCCAATCGCTAATAGCATGGGTTTTGTGTAATAAAGATCTTCAGGTTGTTCGCCATGATATTCAAAAATGGGAGTTTCAACAATGGCCTCAACTGGACAGGCTTCTTCGCAAAAGCCGCAAAAAATGCATTTTGTCAAGTCAATATCGTACTGTGTCGTGCGACGTGTGCCATCTTCTTTTTGTGCTGATTGAATCGTAATAGCCAATGCAGGGCAAACTGCTTCGCATAATTTACATGCGATGCAACGCTCTTCACCATTTGGATAGCGACGCAGGGCATGTAAGCCACGAAAGCGAGGTGAAAGCGGAGTTTTTTGTTCAGGATACTGAATCGTTATTTTTTGCTTAAAACAATAACGCAAGGTAACCATGAGGCCCTTGATGAGCTCGATGAGAAAAAAAGTTTTCAGAAAATTTTTCATCATTGCTTACTGAATATATGTCATGAGCTGATCAGCAAAAATCCACAACCCAATTAACACAAGCCATACTAACGTTACCGGAATAAAAATTTTCCAGCCAAGCCGCATAATTTGATCGTAACGAAACCTTGGTAGGGTTGCACGGATCCATAAAAAACAATATAGCAAAAAAGCGACCTTAAATGCTAACCAAAAAAAACCTGCTTGACCCAAAATAGGTATTCCAATAGGAAACGGAGATAGCCAGCCTCCAAAAAACATTAATGTACACAAACAAGCAATTAAAATCATGTTGGCATATTCAGCTAAAAAGAATATCGCAAAACCCATACCCGAATACTCCACATGAAAACCAGCCACAATTTCCGATTCACCTTCTGCCACATCAAATGGCGCGCGATTCGATTCGGCTAATCCTGAAATAAAATACACTAAACATAGTGGGAAAAGGGGCAGCCAGTTCCATGAGAAGATAGATCCGGCGCCTATGCCGAGTAACCCTGTTTTTTGTTGCATGACAATATCGACTAAATTGAGCGAACCGGAGACCATCAGGACGCCGACTAAAGCAAACCCCATCCCTAATTCATAAGAAATAATTTGTGCACCCGCTCGCATCGCACCTAAAAGGGCATATTTTGAATTGGAAGCCCAACCCGCAATCATGATGCCATAGATTCCAAATGAGGTAAGTGCCATTACATAAAGCAATGACGCATCAATGTTCGATAAAACTAATTGGTCTGTAAAAGGAATCACGGCCCATGCTGCTATTGCTGGCATAATGGACAAGATAGGTGCTATTAGAAATAAAAATCGATCAGCCGCAGAAGGAAGAATGATCTCTTTAGTCAATAGCTTTAAAGCATCAGCGATCGGTTGCAAAACACCAAACCATCCAGTACGGTTAGGCCCTAAGCGTAACTGCATGAAACCAATAATTTTGCGCTCAGCCAGCGTTAAATAAGCAACACAACCCATCAGTGGCACAACAATCGCAGCAATTTTAATCAGCGTCCAAGTAAGGTAAGCCAGGCCTGAACCAAGATAGGACTGCAAAAAAGCTTGCATGTTAATTGACCTCAATCTTAATCGTGTCAAACAATCCACCTAATCGACAAGTCAGCGGGTGTGCACCAAACAAACGAATTGATTGCAAGGGTACTGTTTGATTAATTTTTAGAGCAATGGGAATTTTTTCTCCACATTGAGATACAACGATAGTGAGCTGTTTTTCAACACCCAATGCTCTAGCAGTTAAAGGGTGGATGGTGGCAATGGGTGAAGCGGCATGGGAAGTTTTTTGCAAAGCAGCTGCGCGACGTGTTATTGCATCACCATGATAAATGGGTATTTCTCCAATTCTTTCTAATTCGTCGGGTGATTGAGCGCTAACTTGCTCAATAATTGGTTTTTTTAAGGCATTATTGAGCGTTTTTGAATCAATTTGACCTTGTGATAACCACTCGTTTCTCACATCCTCAATGGACTGATCATTAAAATCGACTAGGCTCCATAAACTGCCTAAGGTACGCAATACTTTCCAACCCGGTCTAGCTTCACCCAATGGGCGAACGACTCCATTAAAGGATTGTAAGCGCCCCTCCATATTTACAAAACAACCCGCAGTTTCTGTAAAGGGGGTGATAGGTAGCAATACATCGGCATAATCCAACAAAAAATCCCCCTTAAAGACTGTGCAAGCCGCAACAGTCTTTGCTTTTTTTAGTGCAGCAAAAGCTGCTGAACCATTATAGCAATCCGCTTCTGGCTCACCGTTAAATAGGAAATAAGCTTGTTGGGGAACCGCAAACATTTGCGCCACATTCAATCCCGGTGAGATTGGGTTAAAAAATGGGCCATAGGTTGGTAATGCTCCCACTAATTCTGCTCCAACACTATTACCCGCTTCGCTGATAAGACCATAAGAAAAATCACCTACTCGCGCAATTTCTTGGGTGAGCGACAATAAGTGTGAAAAGTCAGGATGATGTTGTGCGGTTTGCCCGAGCAAAAGATGAGCATGCTGATTTTGATACAAATTTTGCGCAATGTTTTTTGCTTGTTGACTGGGTAGTATTGCTGCTAAATCCCATGGTGTTTTTTTGCCTGTTATATCAATGAGCGCCTTTAATATTTCAGCCAATTGATTGGATAGTTTAGCTGGTGCCACGATAATTTGCTCAAATAATTCACATAACCAATTTTCTTGCACAGCATGTATAACACTGAGCGAACAACCCTTTTTAGCCAATTGACGAAGACGTGATGCAAGTAAGGGTTGTTCGATGCGTAATGTGGTGCCGATCGCAAGAATTGCTTTGGCTTTACAAAGATCATCAAGATTGGCGCCTAACCAAAATGCACCTTGTTGAAAAAGATCGCTTCGAAAATCACTGCGCCTTAAACGGCTATCAATGTTATAAATCCCAAGACTCCGAAAAAGTTTTTGTAACAAATAAAGTTCTTCGCAGGTGGACATCGGATGTGCAAGTACACCAATTGTTTCTTTGCCGTGGTCCGCGGCAACTTGCGTAAAGCTTTTTATCACATAAGACAACGCGGTTGACCAATCTGTGTCATGCCACCGGTTATCCTGTTTAATCATCGGCTTTTGTAAGCGCTCACTACTATTTAAGGCTTCATACGAAAAACGATCACGATCCGATAGCCAGCATTCATTAATAGCTTCATTCTCAAAAGGCAAAACACGTTTCACTTGGTTTTGACTAACTTGCACAATAAGATTTGAACCCAAACCATCGTGAGGCGCAATGGATTTTCGCCGAGATAATTCCCAAGTTCTTGCAGAATAACGAAATGGTTTAGCGGTCAACGCACCAACGGGACATAAGTCAATGACATTGCCTGAAATTTCTGACTCAATCGCGCGATCAAAAAAACTGGCTACTTCAGCAAACTCAGAGCGATAAATAATGCCAATTTCTTGAAAACCCGCGATTTCATCCAAAAAACGCACACAACGTGAGCAATGGATACAGCGCGACATCTCTTCTGCTAAGATCAACGACCCCAATCGTTTTGGGTCAACAACGCGTTTTTTTTCGATATAGCGTGAAGCGCTTTTTCCGTAACCCACAGCCAAGTCTTGTAATTGGCACTCGCCACCTTGGTCACATATGGGGCAATCCAAGGGATGATTAATAAGCAAAAATTCCATGACGCCATTTTGCGCTTCAATAGCTTTGGCAGAATGTGTTTGCACTTTCATCCCATCCAAAACAGGTGTAGCGCAAGCCGGTAAAGGTTTTGGCGCTTTATCAACATCCACCAAACACATACGACAATTCGCTGCAATAGAGAGCTTTTTGTGATAACAAAAATGGGGAATATATTTACCCAATTTATAGGCAGCTTCCAAGACAGATGTTGTCTCGGGAACCGTTATTTTTTGACCATCAATTTCTATTTCTGGCATATTTTTCAATCAAGCTGTCTGCAATGAATGATTAAGACCAATTGTGCAACACTAATTGATCTTTATGGTAAATGTGATATTCAAATTCATGGCGAAAATACTTTAGAAAACTCCGAACTGGAAATACAGCTGCATCAGCTAATACACAGATAGTGCGACCGGCCATATTGTTGCTAATTGTTTCTAACAATTCAAGATCTTCTGGGCGCCCTTTTCCAGTTTCAATCCGATGAATAATCCGGTAAAGCCAACCTGTTCCCTCACGGCATGGTGTACATTGACCGCAAGACTCTTCATGATAAAAACGGGAAAGTCTCTCAAGCACTTTGACCATACAAATATCTTCATTAATGACAATCACAGCGCCTGATCCAAGCATTGAACCGGTTTTGGCCATGGCATCATAATCCATCGTCAGATCCAGCATGATGTTAGCAGGCAATACAGGCGCAGATGATCCGCCCGGAATAACGGCCTTTAGTTTTTTATTATTTTTCATGCCACCGGCCATATCCAAAAGATCAACAAAACGGCTACCTAAGGGGATTTCATAGTTACCGGGTCGATTAACATGGCCCGATACTGAAAATATTTTTGTACCTCCATTATTAGGTATACCGCTTTGCAAAAAATTGTCTGATCCATCTCGGATAATAAACGGAATAGAGGCAAATGACTCTGTGTTATTGACTGTCGTAGGCTTGCCATAAAGCCCAACATTTGCTGGAAAGGGTGGCTTAAACCGTGGCTGCCCTTTTTTGCCTTCAATTGATTCAATGAGTGCTGTTTCTTCGCCACAAATATAGGCGCCGTAACCCAAGTGAGCATGAAGCTGAAACGAAAAATCTGACCCCAATATTTTTTCACCCAGCATATGCGCATGACGCGTTTCTTTTAAAGCTTCTTCAAATCGTTCATAAAGCTCAAAAATTTCACCATGAATATAGTTGTAACCAACTTGAGCGCCCATTACATAAGCGCCAATGATCATACCTTCAATAACTGCATGAGGGTTATAGGCCAAAATATCTCGATCTTTGAAGGTGCCTGGTTCACCTTCATCACTATTGCAGATAATATATTTCTCAGTGGTCAATGATGGCATAAAACTCCACTTTAATCCGGTGGGAAACCCAGCGCCACCACGACCTCGTAACCCTGCCGCTTTAATCTCATTGATCACGGCTTCTGGAGAAAGTTTATGGTCAATAATTTTTCGAAGTGCTTGATAGCCACCTCTTTTGCAGTAAGCATCGAAGCGCCAGCATTTTTCATCATCTATGTTGACTGATTTAAAAATAACTCCAGAGACCCACACAGACATTATTTAAGTTCCGCTAATTTTGTATCAATGGCTTGAGCTGTCATTTTGCTACAAAGCTGCTGATTATTAATTAACACCACCGGGGCATCACCACAAGCGCCCATGCACTCACCTTCTACTAAGGTAAATTTTCCATCAGGCGTGGTTTCGCCAAAATTAATATTCAGTTTCTTCTTAAGATAGTTCGCTGTGGCAACACTTCCTTGGAGCGCACAAGACAAATTGGTGCAAACTGTTAATTTATAACGACCCACTGGTTTTAAGTTATACATGTTATAAAAAGTTGCCACTTCATAAACGGCAACAGGGGGTATTTCAAGATAATCAGCAACCGCTTGAATGGTTGCTGGGTCAAGCCAGCCAATTTCTTCTTGAGCAATGCGCAATGCTGACATGACCGCGCTACGCTTTTTTCCAATTGGATATTTGGTAATTTCTTGATCAATTTTAGTTAGCACTTCGTTTGACAGCATCACCGATCTACCTCACCAAAGACAATATCTTGCGTGCCAATGATTGCCACAACATCGGCAATCATATGACCACGAACCATTTCATCAAGCGCCGATAAATGGACAAAACCTGGTGGCCTAATCTTGAGTCGATAAGGTTTATTCGCACCATTTGAAACCAAATAAACACCAAATTCACCCTTTGGATGCTCGGTGGCTACATAAACTTCGCCTTCGGGTACATGCATCCCTTCTGTAAAAAGCTTAAAGTGATGGATCAACTCTTCCATATTTTTTTTAAGTGTATGACGAGGAGGTGGAGCAACTTTATAGTTGTTTGTAATCACAGGCCCTGGATGAGCGCGTAGCCATTGAATGCATTGTTGAATGATACGATTAGATTGGCGCATTTCCTCAACACGCACCAAATAGCGATCATAGCAATCACCATTTTTACCAACTGGCACATCAAAATCTAACTGATCATATACTTCGTAAGGTTGTGTTTGACGCAAATCCCACGCTACATTGGATCCGCGTAACATAGGCCCTGTAAAACCAAGCTGCAAAGCGCGATTTGATGAGACCACACCAATACCAACCGTTCTTTGCTTCCAAATACGATTATCTGTGAGTAGTGTTTCATATTCATCCACGCATTGCGGAAAGCGCTTAGCAAATGATTCGATAAAATCCAATAGCGAACCTTCTCGATTTTTATTTAGTCGAGTCGTAGCATTCGCACTTCGAAATTTCGCCTCATATTTTGGCATGGTATCTGGCAAATCCCGATACACGCCCCCCGGTCTAAAATACGCAGCATGCATCCTGGCGCCCGATGCGGCCTCATAGCAATCTAATAAATCTTCGCGTTCTCTGAAAGCGTATAAAAAAATTGTCATTGCCCCAATATCAAGACCATGCGAACCAATCCAAAGCAAATGATTTAATATACGGGTAATTTCAGCAAACATCACGCGGATGTATTGAGCGCGTATCGGGACTTTTACGCCAAGCAATTTTTCAACTGCTAAACAGTAAGCATGTTCATTACACATCATGGATACGTAATCCAACCGATCCATGTAAGGCAAGGCTTGAATAAATGTTCTATTTTCAATTAGTTTTTCGGTAGCACGGTGTAGCAATCCGATATGTGGATCGGCTTTCTTAATCACTTCGCCATCTAACTCTAAAACCAATCGCAGTACACCATGGGCAGCTGGGTGTTGTGGACCAAAATTAATGGTGTAATCACTCAAGCTAACCACCGTAAGACTCCTCACGAATAATTAGCGGTGTGATTTCACGAGGCTCAATGCTCACCGGTCGATAAACCACTTTTTTTTGTTCTGGATCGTAATGCATCTCAACATAGCCAGAAACAGGAAAATCTTTTCGAAAGGGGTGTCCCACAAAACCGTAATCCGTCAAAATACGACGCAAATCAGGATGCCCCTCAAAAACAATTCCATAAAGATCAAAAATTTCTCTTTCAAACCAATTAACACTACTCCATACATCAATCAATGAAGGCAGTATCGGCGAAAGATTGTCTTGTGCAAAAACTCGAACACGTAAGCGAAAGTTATGCTTAAGCGATAATAAATGGGCAATCGTAGCAAAACGCCGATGATTAGATAAAGGGTGCGGATAGCTATAGTAATCAATCCCACAAATATCAACGCATTGCTCAAAAAAAAGATCAGTATCATCTCTTAGCTGCAAAGCAATTGCCTGGCTATCAATGCTTAAACAAGTCAATGTTAGTTCACCCAATGCGGACACAAGCGATATTTTTTTATCCGAGAATTTCTCCTCGAGTCTTTGCTGAAGAGCCGTTAAGCTGGTTGGATTCATGAATTTTTTGGGCGAGCGATAGTAGATGTACGACGAATTTTGCTTTGCAGTTGGATAATACCATAGATCAACGCTTCAGCCGTTGGGGGGCAACCTGGGATATACACATCCACTGGAACGATATGATTACAACCGCGCACCACAGAATAAGAATAGTGGTAATAACCGCCTCCATTAGCACAAGAACCCATTGAAATGACCCAGCGAGGCTCGGCCATTTGGTCGTAAACTTTCCTTAAAGCAGGGGCCATTTTATTGCATAATGTACCTGCTACAATCATCAAATCTGATTGGCGAGGACTGGGTCGAAATAACATGCCAAATCGATCAAGGTCATAGCGAGCCGCGCCTGCATGCATCATCTCAATTGCGCAACAAGCCAAACCAAAAGTAGCGGGCCATAGCGAACTGGTTCGCGCTAAATTCAAGAGCGTATCAACTGAAGTCACGATAAACCCTTTTCCTTGGGTAATTTCTACTCCCATTCGAGCGCCCCTTTTTTCCATTCATAGATGAAACCGATAACAAGAATGATAAGAAAAACCATCATGGCACCAAAACCAAATAAACCAATTTTTTTTAGTACAACTGCCCAAGGAAAGAAAAATGTGATTTCCAAATCAAACAAAATAAATAAGATTGCAATGATGTAATAGCGCACATGAAACTTCATACGTGCATCTGAAAATGTTTCAAACCCACATTCATAAGGAGATAGTTTGGCTTTATCGGGTCTATGAGGACCCAATAGTCTGCCCGCCACAATAGGTAGCGCGCCGACCAGTAAACCGATAACGATAAAAAGCAAAATAGATAGGTAATTTTGCATGGCAACTAATCATTTGTTATTAAGTGGTGCCGACAATGAGACTCGAACTCACACAGCCGCAAGGCTACTACCCCCTCAAGATAGCGTGTCTACCAATTCCACCATGTCGGCAATGACTATAAAATTACTCGGGTATTTTCGGTGCCGTATCTTTTTTGCTATGACTCATATTAGGTAAGGGTGGCGTAAAATTTTGTTTTTCAATCACGCCAAGATCCGATTGCTTGGGATCGCTTTGATTAATATAAGCTAATGCAAGACAGCTTGCAAAAAATATACACGCGGCAATAGCGGTACTACGACTTAAAAAGTTAGCAGAACCTGCCGAACCAAAAAGACTACCGGATGCCCCTGATCCAAAAGCAGCTCCCGCATCAGCTCCTTTGCCATGCTGAAGCAAAACTAGCAAAACAATAGATACTGCCGAAACCAAATTAATAATCCAAATTAAAGCACTCATTATTTCCATGAAGCTACTAACCTTTCAGCAATCGAATAAATTTGCAACAATTCGTTCGGATCAAGCGATGCACTCCCCACCAATACGCCATCCACACTTTTTGCTGATAAAATCACAGCGATATTACTGGCTGTCACGCTTCCACCATAAAGTATTTGGATACTAGCAGTGCCCTGAATCTTTCGCAAGATAAAATTTCTAATCAACTCGGCATTTGCAGTAATTTGTTCGCTCGTTGCCGCGCAACCGGTACCAATTGCCCAAATTGGCTCATAAGCAATCACGATTTTTTGGCCATCACAATTTTGATCACATAAAATACTGAGTTGTTTCTCCAGTATCCATTGTGTTTGTCCAGCGTCACGATCAACTTGTTGCTCGCCAATACATAATATTGGCGTAATACCAGCTTTTTGCGCAGCAAAAAATTTATTTGCTAAGACAGTGTTGTTTTCGCCAAAATAGTGCCGTCGCTCAGAGTGACCTATTAGTACATAATGCACCCCGATATCCTTGAGCATCTGTGCGCTAGTTTCACCAGTATAAGCCCCATCCTGCTCAAAATCACTCACATTCTGTGCGCTTACTTTAATAGGTGTTTTGGCGAATAAATGAGCGCAACTTTCCAGATACACGTGAGGGCAAGCCACACTGACAGTGATTTGTTCGGTTGCTTTGGTCGCCTGCCAAGTCTTAGCAAATTGCTGATTGCTAAAATTCCTGCCATGCATTTTCCAGTTGCCAATAATCAAAAGCTGTTTTGGCATTCTTTTTTACTCAATAGTGTTATTAAACTAAAAAACGCCCATTCACAAATTTTAAGAACCAAACATAATAACTGCTAGGAATTGTGATATTGTAATATTTTTGTCATTAAACTCTAGTATTTTTTGATGGGTTGTTGTCATTCTGACGCACAATTATGATTCATTTTGATAAGGCAAGAGGTGTCATGAAAATTTTTCTTCGTGTTGCAATGATGGTGCTTTGCGGTTGGGTACTTGCAAACCAAGCGTTTGCCACAAAAATTACAGGAGCTGGGGCAACGTTTCCTTATCCATTGTACGCAAAATGGGCGGCAACATATAAAACACAAACAGGAAATGAGATGAATTACCAGTCAATTGGTTCTGGGGGAGGTGTTAAGCAAATCCAAGCAAAAACCGTTGATTTTGGTGCCTCCGATAAACCATTATCGCCTGCTGAGCTCACCAAAAGTGGTTTAGTCCAGTTTCCAACTGTTGTGGGCGGTGCCGTGCCGATTGTTAATATTCCTGGTATTGGTGCGGGTCAGTTAAAATTAACTGGGGCTGTTCTTGCTGATATTTTTATGGGTCGAATAAAAAATTGGCGCGATCCGGCTATTATCAAACTAAACAAAGGACTGCGTTTACCGAATCTTGCGATTACTGTGGTGCATCGCGCGGATTCTTCAGGAACCAGCTTTCTTTTTACCCATTACTTATCCAAAGTGTCACCCATTTGGCGTAGCAAAGTAGGCGCTAATGATGCGGTAAAATGGCCCGTTGGGTTAAGCGGTAAAGGCAGCGAAGGAGTGTCGAGTTTTGTCACACGGGCCAAAGGTGCAATTGGCTATGTAGAATATGCCTATGCCAAACAAAACCAAATTGCGCATGTATCCCTTAAAAATGCAGCGGGATATTTTGTTCAGCCGAATATTGCATCCTTTCGTGCAGCAGCAGCAGGCGCCAAATGGAGTCAATCCAATCATTTTTATGTTATTTTGACGAATCAGATGGGTAAAAATAGTTGGCCTATTTCTGGTGCTACCTTTATTTTAATGCACAAAAAACAAGCGGATCGCACAAAGGGTGTTGAGGTACTGCGTTTCTTTGACTGGTCCTACGGTCATGGGGATAAAATGGCTATGCAGTTAGACTATGTGCCCATTCCTAATGCAACAAAAAATGTGATTCGGCTAAGTTGGAAAAAAATGACCGATCATACAGGTAAATCAATTCGATAAATCGAAATAAATCGGTCTATCTGATGTTTTAAGATAGGCTGATTTTTACATCAAATTGATGACAAGTATGGATAACAACAAAGCGCAATATATCGCTTTTCAAAACCAAAAAAGACTTGATAAATTATTTATCGGTCTAACTCGTGGGTTTGCTTTTTTAGTTTTTGCATTGCTTGTTGCCATTATGTTGTCTTTATTGATCGGTGCTTTGCCAGCGATTAAATCGTTTGGATGGGATTTTCTTATTCAAAGCAACTGGGATCCTGTTAACGATATTTATAGTGCTGCTATACCAATCTATGGCACACTAATTACTTCTTTTATTGCATTACTTATTGCTGTGCCTGTTAGTTTTGGTGTTGCATTGTTTTTGACCGAATTATGCCCACTAAGATTGCGTCGCTTGTTTGGGGTGTTAGTCGAATTGCTAGCGGGGATTCCTTCTATCATTTATGGGATGTGGGGATTATTTGTCTTTGCGCCGTGGTTTAGTGAAAATCTTCAACCCTGGTTAATCAATTTGTTTGAAGGGTTGCCAATTTTAGGCACCTTATTTTCTGGCCCAACGATTGGTATTGGTATATTTACCGCTGCATTGATTTTAGCTATTATGGTCATTCCGTTTATCTCGTCAGTCATGCGAGATGTTTTTGAAGTGGTGCCATCCCTTTTAAAAGAATCAGCTTACGGGCTTGGCGCTACCACATGGGAAGTTGTTCGTTATGTGGTATTGCCTTACACAAAAGTGGGGGTAGTAGGTGGCATTATGCTTGGATTTGGTCGTGCATTAGGCGAGACCATGGCTGTTACTTTTGTCATTGGTAATGCAACGAATTACTTGGCGGGGCTTTTTCAGCCGAGCGCTTCAATTACATCTGTATTAGCCAATGAATTTACCGAAGCTATTTCGCCATTGCATATTGGTGCTTTATTGGAATTAGGTATGCTCCTATTTTTGATTACGTTTTTTGTATTAGCCTGCGCTAAACTGCTCTTAAGATTTTTGCATCGTCAAGAAGGTAACATTTAGTCAAAAGGTTTATTAGTGAATATTGCGCTTCATCAAACTCGAAAAATCATCAATATTGGTGCGATGAGCCTTGCGGTTGCGATGATGCTTTTTAGTCTATTTTGGCTCGGTTGGATTTTGTGGACATTATTCTCAAACGGTTTTTCTGCACTGTCACTTGATATATTGACACAGAGCACTCCTCCTCCTGGCGAAGCAGGTGGTCTGGCTAATGCTTTATTGGGTAGTTTTTTGGTCACACTATTTGGCACATTGATCGGCACACCCATTGGTATTTTAGCGGGTATTTATTTGGCGGAATTTGGACAGCACGGTTGGCTAGCGCCGGCAACACGCTTTATTAATGATATCCTACTTTCCGCACCATCCATTGTGGTGGGTTTATTTGTATCGGTACTTTATGTGCAATCAATGGGTCATTTTTCAGGGTGGGCTGGATCCATTGCTTTGTCGATCTTGGTGATTCCGATTGTAGTGAGAACCACTGAAAATATGTTACGTTTAGTACCCAATAGCTTACGAGAAGCAGCTGTTGCTTTAGGGGCTCCGCGTTGGAAGGTGGTGACATTGATCACATTAAGGGCTGCCAAGCATGGGGTATTAACAGGTATTTTACTTGCTGTGGCGCGTATTTCTGGTGAAACAGCTCCCTTACTCTTTACGTCTTTTGGTAACCAGTTTTGGAGCACTGATATGAATGCGCCAATTGCTACGCTCCCAAAAGTCATTTTTGATTTTGCCATGAGCCCTTATGAAGATTGGCATAAATTAGCGTGGGCCGCTTCTTTAATCATCGCCTTTAGCGTGCTGGCATTAAATATTACTGCGCGTTGGTTGGGTCGGCAGTCGCACAATTCAGCAGGATCATAGGGGATTATTTTTTAATAACACTCACTTCAATATATGGACCAACCTTCTGTTAAGCTGCGCGTAAAAAACCTTGATTTTTACTATGGTCAGTTTCAGGCGCTTAAAAACATTAATTTGACGATTCCCGAACAAAAAGTCACTGCTTTTATTGGGCCTTCCGGTTGCGGTAAATCAACTTTGTTGCGTGTTTTTAATAAAATGTACGCACTCTATCCGGGTATGTATGCCAAAGGTGAAGTATGGTTTGATCATCAAAATATTCTTGAAAAAAGCGCCAATACTAATTTGCTACGCGCCAAAATTGGCATGGTATTTCAAAAACCCACCCCCTTTCCCATGTCAATTTATGACAATGTTGCGTTTGGCATCAAGTTCTATAACCGGCTTAACCGTTCCGAGTTAGATACTAGGGTCGAGTGGGCGCTTAAAAAATCTGCCTTATGGGGTGAAGTCAAAGACAAACTCAAGCAGTCCGGCAGTTCGTTGTCGGGTGGACAACAGCAGCGACTCTGTATTGCGCGAGCCATTGCAAACAAGCCAGAAGTGCTCTTGTTAGACGAGCCTACTTCAGCGTTAGATCCTATCTCGACAGCGCAAATTGAAGAGCTTATTGCCGAATTAAAGGCGCAATACACCATCGTGATTGTGACGCATAATATGCAACAGGCCGCCCGTGTTTCTGACTATACAGCCTATATGTATCTAGGTGACTTGGTCGAATTTGATAGTACAGATCGGATTTTTACTGCACCCAAAGAAAAGGCAACCGAAGACTATATTACTGGCAAGTTCGGTTAACCTTATGGCGTTGCTTTATGACGCAGTATGTACAGTGCTTCAATTTTGGCGGCCAGCACAAAATCACTTTCAGTTAGCCCATTGATTTTATGAGTCCAAATTTCAACGGCGCAAGAACCCCATGCGATTGTAAGGTCTGGATGATGCCCTACTTCTTCGGCTAACAAAGCCACACCATGAGCCCAATTAAATGCTTCCATAAAATCTTTAAAAAGATAGCGTTTATAAAGGTGACCTTCTTGGTTAATCATCCAATTATTTTTCAAGGTAGCTAATAAGGGTTCAATTTCTTGTTGACTTAACATCGGAACGCCGCCATGACAAGGCACGCAATGTTGATCTGCCAATGAACATATATCACTCATGATGCACGGCCTCTAGTGTCAATGATCTCTTCTGGGCTAAGACTGATTCCCTCTGCAATATCGGGAAATGATACAAGAAAATTTTCCATTTCATCCCAATCTAAACTTTTTATCGCTTGAAAAAGTTGTTGAAAATTTTCAATAACCATGTAAAGTTTTTGAATTGCATCAATCTTGTATTGAGTTTTTAGTGCTCTTTGCAGATTGAATCGAATATATGTGGGTTCCCTAGAATCTAAAGAGTATATTGACTCACTGGCTGAGGAGGTAATACCTGCACCATAAATACGCAAACCATTACTCGATCGAATTAATCCAAATTCAAGCGTAAACCAGTATAGCCTACCTGCCAATTTTTCCATACCCCTTTTAAGTGCCTGGGTACCCTTAATACCTAACGCTTCAGTTAAATCGGCAAATACTGGATTAAACAATAATGGAACATGCCCAAAAAGATCATGAAAAATATCGGGTTCTTCAATGTAATCTAGTTGATGTGGTTTTCGCACAAAACACCCAACAGGAAATTTGCGCTCGGACAATAGGGTAAAAAACAAATCTTCTGGTATAAATCCCACAACAGGTACTGTTGAAAATCCTGTTGCTGCTGTGAGCGCTTTATTTAACTCAGATAGCTTGGGAATCTTTTTGCCAAAAATTGCTAAATTTTCCATCCCTTTAATTGTTTCATCGGCTGCACGATTAGCCAATAACTTAACCTGTCTTTCAAACATTGTATTCCAAGTTTGATGTTCAACTTCTGTGAATTTTTCCCATTGTTCACGGACAATCATGGGGTGGTGATTCGATAAAGACATGATGGCTCCTCATTTTTTAAACTGGACGATGACGCATTACATTTATTAATGTCACATGTAATATCGACGATAATCGCGTGAAAAAAATGCGAAGAGAAAAGAGAAGCGCAAGCAGATAAGCGTTGGGTTTAATCGCCCCGCAAGAATTTCAAACCACCCAAGCTCACTGACCATTTTTTAAGCCTTGAATAAAGCAGTATGTGACAAATAATCCACCAAAAATCAGTTGACTTTATAACATTTGATTTTCAAAAAATCAACTTATTTTTCAAAGCGGGTGAAGCTCAATGGATTGTGTTATTTCATCAATGTTCACAATATTAAACATTGCTTGATTGCCTATGCCTAAAGAATCAAGCGATTCGATTGGTTGGCTATAAAGTGGTAAGTGCGCTAGTTTAAATACGCCTTTTCCAATATGGAGACCGCGAACAGTTTTTAGATTTTCTTGTAAAATCCAACGAATCGCCCAATAACGTGTCATTTGGCGCTGAAAAGCCAAATAAGCATCATAAGTTTTGTCGAAAAATTTTGCAAAATGAGATAACATTTTTTTTGCATTGGCATAAGGTTGATTTTCGTGGCGCAATAAGGCAATAAGCTGACATTGATTAATAAAATCAACAGCGCGCCGTAAGGGCGATGTACACCAAGCGTATTGGGGCACTCCAAGTCTTGTATGATTCATTGGATTTAATGCGGTGTGACTCCTATAAGCGCTTTGCGTACGGTACATTGCCACGACATGTTCAGTGGCCAATAATTTACTCCAGGTGCAATTGGTAAAAACCATTAATCCTGATACCAATTGATCCACAGCTGATCCGCGTTGCCGCTCTCGAATACTAATTTTTTGCTGATCAAACACGACGCTATAATCACACTTTTGAAGTTTACCAGCAGATTGTGAACCATCTTTTTTTTGTAAACTAAGCGAAAATTGCCTCAACCACACCAGCGCTTTTTTAAAATTAAATAATTCGTCTTTTTCAGCCACATCAAGTGACTGATTATTGAAGAGTGCTTCAATTTCTTGGGAGGAGCAATTCTTTTTAACGATGATTTTTTCAAGTTTTGTTTCAGTGTGATAAATCTGATGCTGTGCATCCACATCAATATAAAGACTCATGGTGGGGCAAACGTTACCAGCGACTAAAGAAAAGTATTCAATGAGCGTTTTAGGTAACATTGTTATTTTTTGATTAGGCAAATAAACTGTGGAGCAACGCTCAAAAACAATGGCTTCAATGTTTTTGTTATCCATTGCGCTAATAGCTGGTAAAGCAATATGAATTCCTACGCGATATGATCCATTGGCCAATTGGCTCAGTGAAAATGCATCATCAATTTCTATGGTTCCTTCGTCATCAATTGAAAACGCATCAACCTGTGCTAGAGGTAACTCATCTAATAAATGGTCTATTGATAAATCTATTTTTTCCTGTTTCGCTGGAAAATATTTTGATAAAAAACCATCTAATAGATATTCGGCAACCGAATCAATAACCCCTAACTCAAGGGCTAGCTCAAGAGGTGTGCATTCTTTTTTTTGGCACGCCATATCAAGCGCGCGATATTCAAGCGATTCTTTATTGGGCTGATGTAAAAGTACTGACCATTGTTTGCTGATTGCGTGAGGAATAACACCACTGAGCAATGCCATTGACCATGATTCAATTTGCCCTTGTTCTTGCGTATTTTTTTCAATACGGTTTAATGCGGATGCTAAAGCATGAGGGGTGGCGCGTTTGAAATAGCCATTTGCGCGCTTGTAAAAATACATCGGCATTGCACGCAGCTGGAGTAAAAGTGCGACACTTTCGATGGAAGCGGGTGTTTTATCAAAATAGATGCTTGCTAATTCGACAAAAAAAGATTCTTGCTCACCGGCTCTTTCCCACAATTGTTTGATATCAATCTTAAATGCAAGTTGTTGCGCTTTTTCTAAAAAGCCATCCAATGAATCAGAAAAGGAGAGCACTGCGCAACGTTTTTTGATTTTATGAGAAGCGCTTCCAAGTGTTTCAACCCAGTAGGATTGATCGGTTTGCGCAATGACGCGACCCACCTTATACAATCCACTGTCTTCATATAAAAGATTCATCGCTTACACCGTTGCCTCATTAGCCCATTAAAACACAATATACCATCTTAACAAGATCGTTTTAGCCAATCACCGATACTTTAGCTAAAGTAGCGAAAAATGGCGCAATATGTTCTAAGCTGCTAACCCTCTAACAGACGAAAAATACTCAGTATTGAGGCGACTAACTCATGGTAAAATGATGTGTCTAACTTCCAAAAAAGTATCCATAAAATGAGTGATCAGATTTTTGCCAAAGAAACCCTCAGTATTAGCCTAGAAGAGGAAATGCGTCGCTCTTATTTGGATTATGCGATGAGCGTCATTGTTGGGCGTGCGTTGCCTGATGTTCGGGATGGCTTAAAACCAGTACATAGGCGTGTTTTATTTGCGATGCATGAACTGTCCAATGACTGGAATCGTGCTTATAAAAAATCAGCACGTATTGTAGGGGATGTGATTGGTAAATATCACCCACATGGGGATGTTGCGGTTTATGACACCGTTGTGCGTATGGCACAAAACTTTTCATTACGCTATCCCCTTATTGATGGACAAGGAAACTTTGGCTCTGTAGATGGCGACAATGCTGCGGCAATGCGATATACCGAAATTCGCATGGCGCATATTGCCCATGAGTTGCTCGCAGATCTTGGTAAAGAAACTGTTGATTTTGCTCCTAACTACGATAACGCCGAAAATGAACCGCTTGTTTTTCCATCCAGACTCCCTAATTTATTGGTCAATGGCAGTTCAGGCATTGCAGTGGGTATGGCTACGAATATCCCCCCTCATAACTTAAATGAAGTGATTGATGCGTGTCGTGCACTGCTAAGTAATCCTGAATTGGACATTGAAGAATTGATCAGCCTGATTCCAGCGCCTGATTTTCCAACGGCCGGGATTATTTATGGTACTGCGGGTGTTCATGAAGGTTATCGCACTGGTCGTGGGCGCGTCATCATGCGCGCCAAAACCCATGTTGAGACATATGGCAAGAGCGAACAACGCGAAGCGATTATTGTGGATGAAATACCTTACCAAGTGAACAAGGCAAGACTTTTAGCGAGAATTGCTGAATTAGTTCAAGAAAAACAAATAGAAGGCATTTCAGATTTGCGTGATGAATCCGACAAGTCGGGTATGCGCATGGTGATTGAATTAAAGCGTGGGGAAATGCCAGAAATTGTTTTAAATCAACTTTACAAGTTAACGCAATTACAGGATAGCTTTGGCATCAACATGGTGGCATTGGTTGATGGGCAACCCAAATTGTTGAATTTAAAGCGAATGCTCGAAGAATTCTTGCGACACCGTCGAGAAGTGGTCACCAGACGCACTGTTTTTGAGCTGAAAAAAGCACGTGATCGTTGCCATATCCTAGAAGGATTATCGGTTGCGCTATCCAATGTGGATGAAATTATTAAGTGCATTAAAGCATCGCAAAATCCTGCTGAAGCCAAAACAGCATTAATGTCTTGTGCTTGGCACGCTAAGCTTGTTGAGGCGCTATTGTCTCAAGTGGATCAGACTATGAATCGCCCCCTTAGCATTGATGAATCTTTTGGATTAAAACATAACGGCTATTGGCTTTCTGAAACCCAAGCGCAAGCAATCTTGGATATGCGACTACAAAAACTAACGGGGCTTGAGCAAGATAAAATTATGGGCGAATATCGACAAACAATGAATCAAATTATTGATCTGTCGGATATTTTGTCAAAACCCGCGCGTATTTTGCGTATTATCGATGAAGAATTATTGACTGTTAAAAATCAGTTCGGTGATGCAAGGCGCTCACAAATTGAACCTTTTGCCGGGGATGTAGAGCTCGAAGATCTTATTACACCAGAAGATATGGTGGTCACTCTCTCGCATGGCGGTTATATTAAATCACAACCCATGGATGACTATCGTACACAGCATCGTGGGGGACGAGGCAAACAAGCTGCCTCAACAAAAGAAGATGATTTTATTGATACACTCTTTGTGGCCAATACGCATGATTATTTATTATGCTTTTCATCTTTTGGGCGCTGCTACTGGATTAAAGTTTATAGCGTGCCACAAGGACGTGGCAGCAGTCGTGGCAAACCGATTGTGAACCTTTTAGCTTTGCAGCCTCAAGAAAAAATCAATGCCGTTTTACCGATATCTGCATTTGAAGAAAATCAGCATATCTTTATGTGTACAGCGCATGGCGTTGTTAAAAAAACACCGCTTCTTGATTTTTCAAGGCCGCGTACTAACGGCATTATTGCCCTGAATCTTGATGAGGGTGATGTACTCATTGGCGCGACTTTAACGAGGGGTCAAGACGAAATCATGCTCTTTTCCAGTCACGGTAAAGCGATTCGTTTTGATGAGGGTGATGTGCGAAGCGTCGGTCGATCTGCTCGTGGTGTGCGTGGAATGGATCTGACTAAAGACAAGGCGAGCGTTATTGCCATGTTGGTTTTGCGCGATCAAACGCAAAAAGTGTTAGCGGCGACCGAGCATGGTTATGGTAAGCGCACTTCCATCATTAATTATCGTAAGTGTCGTCGGGGTGCTCAAGGCGTTATTGCGATTGATACAGGTCGCCGTAATGGCCACTTGGTTGCGGTTAGTTTAGTTAAACCAGAAGATGACTTGGTGCTGATTACAGACGGCGGCGTACTGATTCGCATGCCTGTTAAACAGGTCCGCGAAACGGGTCGAACCGCACAAGGCGTCAAACTCATCAATTTGGATAAAGGCGAAAAACTAATTGGTATGGGTGCGATTATTGACAGCGAAGAAATTGATCATGGCAAAACAGAAAGTGGTACGCTTTTTTAATAAGCTGATTGCTCTTGCATGACAATGCGATCGAGTCAGTCAAAATAGATCACCCTAAAAAGAAACTGTGTCTTTGTTACAATTGTTTAAGTGAGTGAATGAACATGCCTCGTGCTTATAATTTTTCAGCAGGGCCCGCTGTATTGCCTGAAGAAGTTTTGCGTATTGCCCAACAAGAGCTTTGTGATTTTCAGCAAACCGGCTCCAGTGTGATGGAAATCAGTCACCGTGGAGATGTTTTTGGAGCATTTTTTAATGAGACGCAAAACAACCTTCGCGTCTTAATGAATATACCAAACAATTACCGCATCTTATTTTTGCAAGGTGGCGCAAGATTGCAATTTGCTATGGTTGCCCTTAATCTTGCTAAACCGGGTGATACAGTTGACTATGTCAATAGTGGGCATTGGTCACAGTTAGCAATGGACACAGCAAAACAGCATGCGGTCGTCAATGAAGTGGTATCTAATCGTCTCGAAAAATACACTGCCATACCAGAAGAAAAAAAATGGCTCAGAAGTGCAAAAGCTGCCTATTTACATTTCACCACCAATGAGACCATTCACGGCGTGCAGTTTCCTGTGATGCCTACTATCAAAAATGATGTGCCACTGGTGTGCGATATGTCCAGTGATTTTATATCGCGACCGATTGATGTGAATCAATTTGGCATCATTTATGCCGGTGCACAAAAAAACGTTGGCATTGCTGGGTTGACTATTGTAATTGTTCGAGAGGATTTATTAGCATCTATTAAACGATCCGATATACCCAAGATGTTGCAATATGCAACCTATGCGGACACTGATTCCATGTATAACACCCCCCCAACTTTTGCTATTTATATGGCGGGATTAGTGTTTTGTTGGATTAAAAAACAAGGCGGTATTGCTGCCATTGCAAAACGCAACGAAGAAAAAGCCAACTGGTTATATCGTGTGATTGATGACAGCGACGGCTTTTACAGTGCTCCCGTTAAAGCACCTTTTCGTTCTCGGATGAATGTCGTATTTCGCTTAGCGAACGAAAAATTAAATGAACTATTTTTAGAAACTGCTCAAGCACATCATTTGATGTATCTTAAAGGTCACCCTGTTTTAGGTGGTATGCGCGCTTCCATTTATAATGCAATGCCGATGGATGGGGTAAAAGCTTTAGGAGAATTTATGCAAGCCTTCGCCAAAACACACCTTTCCCATTGACACCCCCCCTAACTTCCCGTATAGTCCCCATCCCTGTTTTTAATACGATCTTTATACAATTTAGATGGTTTGACCGATAGATGTGGGGCTTCTTAAAGTAACAGTTATCTAAGAGGTC
>Ga0247837_1001632_pt1 | contig 45534 bp, 36 predicted proteins | sample LaCtaG_2_FD_187115 | JGI IMG/M metagenome (GOLD analysis project Ga0247837, IMG submission 187115) | Freshwater microbial communities from meromictic Lake La Cruz, Castile-La Mancha, Spain - LaCruzMarch2015_14.5m | ecosystem: Environmental > Aquatic > Freshwater > Lake | place: Spain: Castile-La...
GTTTTGCCAAGCGCTTCTTGCCACGGGAAATCACGATGGTTTCCCCATGAACCACGTCTTGCAACAAGGCCGACAAATGAGTCTTCGCTTCATTGGTCGCTACGAATTTCATGGAAGCAAACTACCCTCATGGTTGACCAAGTCAACCAACTTTCCACGCAAGGCAAAACAGGGCGCGGCGGATTTTTGCACGGAGAACCGCCAGACGGTTTTTCCTGCCGGCGGCATAACGCTTATGGATTGAAATATTATGCTCAGAAAGGGCATCATTCGCGTGATCGGCGCGGGATATTAGAGAAAACAGCGACAACTTTATGAAAAATAAACCATTCAGTATAGCGAGGAACCGGTGGACGACGGCTGGAAGTTCGACGCCAAAGCGAATCCTCTGGACGCGCGGCAACGCCGTGCCATCGGCCTCCCGGAGAAAAATCCTCCCGGAACCCCTTACCAGCGGACCGAATCCAGCGGGCAAGTGGTGGTGCGGGCAGGGCGGGGCCAGGCCCGGTGCCGGTCGCACGACCAAGAACCACGTCCGCCTGCAACTGCTGGTACCACCCGCGACGCGCGCGAAGATCGAGAAGATCGCCGCCCGCGATCACATCAGTCTTTCCGAAGCGGTTAGTCGCGCAGTCGCCAAAGCATGACCGTCGGATGCCGCTTGGAACGCTTCCATCCCGGTTGCCATAGACAGCCATGGAACCAGCGCGTCAGCCGAAATCCGTTCAGGAAGGGAATGAATCCGCCCTTTTCCGAGACGTTTGATTTGACGAGACTCATCCCGCCACTAGGTAACTTGCTGGCTTGCCCGTCGTAATGATGATTGCGGGGAGTTCATGGGATCAGCGGATTCCAAACTTTTTCGAAACCCCAGCCCTCGAAGTCTTTAACATTAGCCGTAGCAAAACGAGTCACGCCAGCTTGCCTCAGCGTCAACGCCAGCCGTGCATCGAAAATCCTGCGGCGGGCAAAGTCTTTGCCTCCGGCCAGACGCCACACCTCATCCATCACGTTGGCGTTTTCCACTCGCAAGACGTTTGGGATCTCCCAATAAGCCTTAACCAAATCACGCGCAGCTCTGGCAGTCAGAGCCCTTGCCATCACTGCCGGGTTCCTCAGCAAAACATACAACTCCACAAGCACGTAATCTGTGATGGCAATTTGCACCGTTGGAACGCCCAGATTTTGCCGCAGAAAGCTCACCGCAGCCGCATGCCAGATGGAATCCGGATTGAGCGAATAGAGCAATAGATTGGTATCGATGCTGATCATGACAGATCCTCCCGGAGTTCGTCACTTGCTGAGAGCGCTTTAAGATCAAGTTGATCGAAGTTTGGTCGAAAATCCCCACTCTTCAGCACAGGAAGCGCCCATGGCTTGGCTGATGCCTTCACTGGGTATGCCAGCGCCATGTATTCTATCCCCCGACGCACCACCTCCGCCAGCGACCATTCCCGCTGCTCGGCAATGGCTTTCGCCTTGTGATAGAGTTCGTCCGGCAACTGCACTTGAGTCTTAATCATGATGGCATTTTGCCCTCTGTGGCAATTTTGTCAAGACTACTCTTTGCAAAAACCAACCACCCATCTGCATGGTTTTCCCTAGCTTGATCGCCCTGTATGCAGGTGAACATCTGTTCCTTCGATATCCCGGGACCAGCTAGTCTACTCCCATGATTCCGAAAAACAACCTCACTCAAGGTAACCGCGGAAGAAATGTTAGAACAGGAGGAAGCAGAGAGAGAGAGCAGAGTATAAAGAACTTATCACTAAAATTGCCGCCAGGATGCCTACACTAGGGATGAGGAAAAATTCGAACCACGGATGAACACGGATAAACACGGATGAAAAGATAGGAATGATCAACTCTTGCGAGTGAGGCCATTCATTCTCTGCTTCCTCTGCTACCTCCTGTTCATCCATCTTCCCTTCTAGGTTCATTCCGTAAAAAAGGCCTGCCAATCATCTGTTCACCCGTCGGGTGAAAGAGAACTCAATTTCAAAGAGGATGAATGAATTCAGATTTTTTTACAGAAGGTAACGAAGTCAACGAAGGGGCTTCGCGTGCGGCTTGGCTTTGCCTTTATGATTCTTTGGCAAGAGAGCAGAGAATGAGGGGTTGGAACATCTTCGTTCTCTTCGTTGCCTTCTGTGCAAATCTCTTATTCCGAAAAGAACCCGCATCATCTGAATGCCCGGGGCATATCCATCACGGAGATGAGGATGGCTGTGGTCCTGCGGGCTGCGGTGGCTCGGGAGCGATGAGCTGTGGCAGGACTTTGACCAGGAGCCGTCCGCCCGGTTGGGCAGGGGCGCTGATGAAGACCATGTCCCGTCCGGTCGGCTGGCTGAACAAGCGGGTTTCAAAAAGGACTGCGCCCTTGGGATCACCGATCAGGAAGGGGATGAAGCCGCCGTTTTTCGAGACGTTGGATTTGACGAGACTCATCTTGCCTCTGGGTAACTTGCTGGCTTGCCCGGCGAACTTGACCTGTAGCTCGGCGGTGGAAAAATTGAAAAAGCGGATGGTGCCGGGCGGGAAGATATCCAGCGCATCATTCACGCCGTAGAGCCTCAGTGGCAATCTTGATGCTTTCCCTACAGGATCGACGAGAAACAACATCCGCCGCGCGCCCGCAACGAGAGGCGCCCTGCCCACCAGCTTGTAGGTGAGTGCTCCATCCGCGGCCGTGACCTTTTCATACAGCTCCAAAGCAATCGCATCCTTCAATGGATAGAGCTGCGAGCGGTTACCGGGAAAGAACTCCAGCGGCAGGTAGCTTTTCCCATCCCGATAGAAAACCGCAGTGATCGGGAGCGGCTCCCAGACGACACAAGAGAATTGGATCGATCCCGAATCACCGGGGCTCTCATCCTGCGCTTGCAGTGCGACCATGAGGGCGCAGGAAAAGAGGGCGAAAAGTAGCAGTAGGAGTGATGGGGTTTTCATCGGGAGATGGGGATTACACTTCATCCGGATTCAACCAGCGGAAATGGATGATTTTAAAACGACGGCCAAATTTTTGGTTAACTGCGTTGAGTGTGGTGCCGGAGGGGGATGCTTCGTCCCACGGTTCATTGTTCGCGGCATCCGTGGCGGTATCCAGGTATTCCGGGAAACGCTGCACCACCGCCTCGCAGGTGGCCCGCGCGAGGATTTGCGTGCCGTCCTTGGAGCGGGCCTCGCCGTAGCCGCGGATGCGGAAAGTGTCGGACCGCGCGGCCAGCCGCGGGGCGAGCGGGAGCAGTAAATCCGCTTGGGTGATGTCCCCGGGGATGCCCGTGGTGACCATGGTGCCAGAGCCGAGAACGGGAGGGCCATTGAAACCGTTGGGATCATAAAACGGAGCGGAGCCCCCGGCCGCAGCCCGGGATGCGGCATTGATCCCGCTGCCTGCCGCGGCTTCCAAATCGAGGGCCGCTTGCAATGCTCCGGTATAGGATTGGGCCGCATCGACCGGCCCCATCTTATGGTTGATGAAATCCGAGAGGCTCATGAAGGGACCTCGAAGTTTTACCTGAGCCACGATCCTCGTGGCGAGGGCGCTGACTTGCGCGTCGCTCAGACGGGAGAACCCGGACCATTGCGGTTTGGCTCCGGCGAGTTTCACAGGCGAGTCGCTCGATGGAAACGGGCTGCCGGAACTTGCGTCCGAACCAACGTTTTGCGCGTAGTCCACCGCCAGGTTGCGATTCGCCCGCAGGAAGGCGGTCCATGCGGCGACGGAGGTGGAATTCACGTTGAAGGCTCCGTCGATGAGGCTGTAGGCAGCTATCTTTTTGTAACCATCATTTGCCGTGAGTTCCGCGGTGATGGCGGCGGCGGTGGTGGCGGACGGGAGATGTGGGCGCAGGACTGGATTGGCCTGAGCGGCGAGGTGATCGGCGGAGAAGAACTGGGTCAGCGTGTCGTTGAGGCTCCCCGTCGCCGAGTATCCGCCGCCGCCGATGGTGAAGGCTGGCGCGATTCCGGACAGGAAGTAGCGGTCAAACAGAGCGTCGTTGATCAGCCAGGAAAAATCCTGTGCCACGTTCTGCCCGCTGACAGTTTGTTTGACTTCTCCGTAAGCCGAACTCGGCGGGGTCAAGGGACTCGACCACGAGTTTCCCACCGCTTGAAATGGATCCGTGCCCATGATCGAAAGGTTGGCATCTGAAAATGCGGCGAGAGAGAAGAGAGGACCCGAGGGAATGTTCGACATGGGCACCGCAATCGAGCCGCTGCTCTGATAGCTCAATCCCCAGAACGTGTTCCTCGCCGCTCCGGAAAAGTCGATGCCACTGTCATTCAATACCGCAAAAGTGCTGCTGGCTGTAACATGGCGATACATCTGGTTGGGCATACAACGGTTATAGTAGTCCCTTCTCATGAGCGAGGGGGCTGGATTGAAGCGGGCGAACATTTCGGAGGGTCTCCGGGTTCCTCCCCCTGCTGCTGGGCTGGCAGGCTTGATCAGCAGGCTATGGGCGCCGTAGATCACCTTCGTGTTGACCAACGCGCTCACCGTCTCGTTGCGAACCCTGATGGTGGTGTAGGGGTCGGCTTCAGGGGACAGGTAATCGTCCCCAATGGCTTGGTTTCTGGCTTGCCAAATGGCCATGAGGATATGCTGGGTTTGCTCTCCTAACAAGGTGATGTCGGCCGCGAGCGATGCGGGGGTGATCGCTGTTCCTTTGGGCAGGCTCGTATCCATCTCGTGCCTCCCCCCATCTCCTCCTTGGGCATTTCGGCTATGCACAAAAGTGAACGCCACCCGGTCGTCCAGCCGGACATTGATCGGACTGCTGCCGTTGAGCTTGGTCATGATGATGCCACTGTTATTGTCGGTCGCATAGCCGAGAACAGCCTCGCCGGAGCCCACACCGCCGGACGGCGCGGCGATCGGCGAGGCGATCACCACCTCTCCCGGCTCGATGAACAGCGGTCCCTTGATCAGAAAGATGAGCTTACCACCGCTTAGCGAGGTCACGTTGTTTCTCAGCAGCACTGCCAAGGGCTGATCGTAGGATGTTGTGACGTTTCCGGTCGTTGTGACATCGAGCTTAACCCTGCCCGGAAAACCCGCACCGAGAGTCACTGCGAGGTTTTCGCATCTGATTTTCCGGTTGTAGGGATTCCAAAAGTAAAACAACGGATCCAGACCGACGGCGAGTTCGGCCGTTTGATTGGGAGAGGCACCGGTCACATTCTTTGCCAGCATGCTGACCAGAATCGATGTCCCGAGATTGACGGGGGCGTAGTTGGCCCTCGCAGGCCGGTAAAGGTATCTACCGCTGAAACTGGTTTCCAGATCCCAGATTTCCGCGCCATTCGGGCTATAGTAATCACTGATGGGACTCCCCTCGCTGCTTCGATTGGGAAAATAGGCGCGGGCCGGCATCGTGTAGTCGCCGCCGCTGCCGGAGAGTCGCTTGTAGAGATTCGCGTAGTCACGCAGCGCCCACCAGTTCGGCCCGCGTAGAATACTTTTTCCAAACGGGATGCTGCCCGCGAACGGCGTGCCTGTGCCGGAGGGCATACCCAGATAGTCGCGCCAGAGGAAACGCTCGTTCACCGGCAGCCCGGCGGGCTTCTGCGGGGCGCTGAGCGTGTCGCCATTTCCCACGAACTCGCCTGCTTGCTGGTTGAATTGGGTCGCGGCCTCGGCTTCCGCCGTGCCATCCATTTCAAACGCGAGGCTGAGGTCGCGGCGGAGCCCGCCTTTTTTCGAATCGGCCAGGACTCCACGGCTGCCGAGGATCATGTCGTGGCGACCATCGCGGAGCCAGATGCTCTGGCTGGCGATGTCGCCCATCACAAGCGGCATATCCGCCGCACTGAGCGCCTTGTCGAGGTTGTCGAGCCATGGATTCCCAGCCGCTTTGATGACGGGATAGTTGGTTTTTCCTGAAAATGGTCCCCCGAAGCTGCCATGATCCGGGCCGGGCGCCGCACTGAGTCGCGCGGATTGTTTCCGTTCGTTGTTCGCGAATTCCCCCTCGCTCCAACCCAGATCGGCTTTCAGACCGAGGTCTTCGACCCAGTAGGCGTAGGAGCCGGAATCGACCGTTACTAAGGGGACTTTCACTGAGGTCGCGGCATCCTTCCCCGTAAAAAGCTGCACATCCGTCGTGGTGGCGTCAGCCTTAGCGTCGGCGATGGCGGAGGGGCTATCCGAAACCAGCCAGCGCACGAACGCCTTGGTGCTTGGGGTGGCGGGGTTGAATGTGCTGGTGTCCCAGACGCCGGTCCAGTGGATGCGGCCTGGGGCAGCAGGACTGGCCGCAGGCAGGATTTCCGCCGCTGCGGTGATCCGCTGATCGGGCCCGAGAGATTTCTGTAGGTCGCCGATGGCCAACATGAGGGCCAAGCGGGCGTTCGTCTGCGCCACCGCCATCGCCTGACCTTGGGTGGACGCCCGCAGCGAGACGCTGGACAATGACAACAAGCCCACGGCGATGATCGTGAGTAGAATCATGAGGCTGAGCGTCACCACGAGGGCAAATCCTCTGTGACCGCGGGTCCGGGCGGACGGATTGGTCCGGGATAGGTACTCAGATCTCTTGGGATTTTTTAAGTATTTGCTCAGAGAATGGATTTTGGTTTTCTGACTGAATGCGCCCGAATAATCAGGAGATTTCCAGCGGATGAAACGGGAGGTTATGTAGCGCTTCGAATTTGAATGTGATGTAGCTCGCCCGTGCCGTCCATCATGTGTTTACAGGACGTTGCGTCTGCATTTCGGAGGACGACTCCTTGGGGGAATTCATCCTAAATCCCGCAGTTAAAAAACGACCGAGTTTCTAGGAGCACAGTGACATTTCCACAAGGCATGGCTACTTCTTCGCTCCCGTAGGCGGAGCCGGCACGCGCGTCCCAGTCGCGCAGGCTCCGCTGCCCGTGCTTTTTCCGATGTATCGCCCGTTAGCATCACGCCGCGTGGTGGTGTTGCTGTTGCCTTGCGAACTTTCCGTGCCGGTAAGGCGACCTGACGAATCACGAAACTGGGTACGGCTGCCGCTACCCGAAAATGTATGGGTGGTGGCGCTGCCAGTCTGCCGTCCCTTGGCATCCCGATAGGTGGTGCGGGACGCGCTGGATGAGCTGCCATGCGTCGTGGCCGTTCCCGCTGCCCTTCCGTTCGCATCCCGGAAAGTGGTCTGCCCGCCGCCGCCCGCAGTGGTTCGGGTCGTCGCGCTGCCGATGACCCGCCCCGAGGCATCGCGGATCACGGCGCGCTCGGTGCCGCCCGCCTGCTTTTGGCGATCTATGGTCTGAACAACGCGCCCCGAAGCGTCACGCACCACCTCCCGGCAGGTCTGCGCGGAGGCAACTGTGGAGAGGATAAATGATAGCAGCAGGGCAGGGGAGAGGCTCGTCTTCATGGGGGGATAGACGGCTGCGACGCGGGATCATTCGATTCCACTGATAAAAATTATTTTTTTCGAACATGACCCCATAAATGTCCCACCCTAGGGACTAGTAATGGTGTCTCGATGCATGACCAGCCACCACGAACCCTTGATCATGACTAGTTCGTCACCATGACCCTCATCCCCGCGCCTAACGTCGCCGCGCTGCTGGGTGTTTTGGGCACTATCTTGTTCCTTCGCCGGTGCCGCTGAGACGTGGTGGCAGCGACACTATTGCCATTGATCCAGTGCATTCGCCGCAGGCCAACGGAACACAAAATCCAGGAAGTTAATAGGGTTAATTCCGAGTGCATCTAGCGCGCATATGTTGGATCTGCAGCATGAAGCTCCACTTTCAGTAAGCGCTTTTTCGTTTCCAATCCTCTGAAGTCACCTTACTTGGGGCGTATGCGGATTACGAAATTCACGGGCGGATTGGTGCAGACGAACGGTTACCTAGTGGAAACGCCGGAGGGGAATTTTCTGGTGGATGCGCCCGCCGGGATCGCGGAATGGGTGGAGGGTAGGGGAGTGCGGGTGGACGCGTTGTATCTCACCCATCAGCACTACGATCATGTCGAGGATGTGGCGGCGCTGCGGGCGATGGGGGTGAAGGTTTTCGCGTGGGCGGATTATTCAAAGGAGTTGACGCTGGAAGCGTTCGGATCGGGATGGGGCTTGCCTGCGGTCGAGCCATACAAAGTGGATGAGCTGGTTGCGGAGGGGGAAAGGGAAATGTTTGGCACGAAGGCAAAGGTCGCCCATGTGCCGGGGCATTCGGCGGACAGCATCACGTTTTATATTCCAGAGGCGGGCGTGGTTTTCGCGGGAGACGCGCTGTTCGCGGGTTCCGTGGGGCGCTGCGATCTGCCGGGCGGGAGTTTCGAGCTGTTGCTCGCCGGGATTGAGAGAGAACTGCTTTCCCTTCCGGATGATACCCGCGTGTTTTCCGGGCATGGCGGGGAAACGACGATCGGCCGCGAGAAGGCCACGAACGGTTATCTCCGCTGAGGCTCACTCATCGACGATGCGGGCCTTCGGTGGCGGTGCCAGCAGGATATCGTTCTGCTCAGCGGGCGGGGAGGTGAAATGGACGTTTTCCCACACCGTCTTGTCGATGGGGCCGGTGCCCCGGAATTGGAACAGGCCGTAGAATGGGCGCAGCGGGAGGGTGATGAGGCTGAGCAGGCCGCGGGCGTTGAGGCGTGTGGTGAAATCGATGGTTCTCGCCGCAAGATCCACATCGCCATCGCCGGTGAAGATGACGGAGGGTGTCGCGCTCTGGAAATCGCGGGTGATAAGGATTCCTTCGCGGATGTTGAAGGTGCAGAAGGCATGGCTCGCACGCTCGAAGCCGGCGCGTTTGTCGTCGAGGACGGTCGAAACGACACCCGAAAGAGGCCCGAAGATGGGGACGGAGAAAAGTTCCGCGTCCTCCAGGGCGATAAGGCCTTTGCCATCCATCGTTTTTACGTCTCCGCCGGTGATTGAGAAATCGATGCGACCGGTGAGCAAGCCGCCGCCATTCATTTTGAAACCGTAGGTGGAGGAGAGGCCGGGCATCGCGAGTTTTGACCAGATCAGCTCGCCGGAAAGCTTTGATTTTCCGGAGTGGAGTAGGTCGCCGGTGACCGTGCCATCGAAGGCGCCCGCCGAGAGTCCCGAGATGCGTACCTCCGCGCCGCGCATGTTTACGGTGGCCTCGGGTTCCAGCAGGGTGACGATCTTTCCGAGGAATTTGTAATCCGCCTTGCCGGGGGTGCTGAATTTCACGGTGAGATCGGTGCGGCCCTGCGGCGTAACATCGATGACGCCCGATCCGCTAAGCGTGGGCGGCGTGTGGAAGCGGTATTGTTCCAGGTCGTCTGCGATTTTCGGCGCGAAAAAACGCACCATCGGTGCCGCCCAAATGTCGCCTTTCACATCCTCTACATTGACTGTTTTTGTGGCCGCATCATAGCGGATTCTCCCCACTGTGGCCGATCCCCGCTTCGGGCCGCTGAACGCGCGGCGCAGGGCGTAGTCTTTGTAGTCGAAGGTCACGGAGCCATCGGTGAAATCGAGTTCGTCGTGGTTCACGGAGAAATGCGCCGCGCCGGAGACGACGGGCACGCCGCGATAGGAGAGGTTTTTCAGTGTGCCGTGACCGGTGTATGCCCAATCAAAGCGATCCCGAATGTCGAACGTACCCTCGATGAAAATTTCGGTGAACGGGTTCTCGTTTTCGGTGAAATCGGCGATGACATGCTCAAGCGGTTGTCCGATGAAAAACGGTTCGTAGAGCGGAACTGGAAGGGTGGTATGCAGGGCGATGCGCACTTTACTCCCTTCCATTAGGAGTTTCCCTTCCGCCATCCCGTCGGGTCGCACCAGCTTGATGTCGCGAAGAAAAAGCCTGCCGTCCTGCCAGGAAAACCATGTTTCCAGAGTGTCGAAGCTCACGCCCCGGAACATCACCGATTCGAATCCCGCATGCCCTGTTAGATTCACCTTCGGATGCTCAGGCTCGCTCAGATCCACGTCACCGGCGGCCTGGATGCGCTGGCCGCCGCCGATGAGCAGCTCGCCCTTCAGGGGGGTGTTGAGCCATGATTTCAGGAGTCGCGGGATGTCGATGGAGGACTCGATGTCGAAGCGCCCCGTGCGGTTGTAAAGCTGGTAATCCGCGTGGCCGGACACGGTTCCGCGCGCGTCCTTTGCGGAAAAGGAGGAGATTTCCAACAGGTATCCGTTGAGCGAGCCTTCGGCGCTCACGTCGGTAAGGTGATACTGTTTTTTCTCGACCGAAGGTGCGCTGATCCGGAAGTCCGCGCGGAGGGATTTTCTGTCAGATAGGTTGCCGCCCAGATCCACCTGTACGGTCGGAGAGGTCCCTGTTCCGAAATCCCAGTGCTCCATCTCCTCGATGATCCGGGCGATCATTTCCCGGCGCTGCCCCTCGTTTTTTTCGTCCTCTTCCTTCTGTTCCGTGACGACCCTGTCGAACAGGTTCGCGGTGAGTGCGAGCTTGATACCGCCGACCTCGCCGCGCGCGTCGCGGATCTGGATGGTGCGCTCCGCGCCTAGAATGATGGTGCCGTAAAGCCCGGTGAAATCCAGCGACCGACCGGAGGGATTCTCCGGATCGACGGGCAGCGAGAGGCGCGCGTTGCGGAGCTCGGCTTTCCGCAAGCGGAATTCTCCGCGCGCGAGAAGAGCGTTGTCGAGGACGAGCTGAACGCGCTCGAAGCGTGAGATTTCATGGATACGTTCCGGCTCCGTGTAGATCCGCACGTTTTCCGCGACGAAGCCCCGCAGCGGAACATAGGTGAGGGATGCGATCTCGACGTGTACCCCGCGCCTTGAAATCTCGTTTTCGATGGCCTCACGCCACTCCTCGGGCAGGCCGGTCTTGTTCGCCCAATACAGTGCACCTGCTGCGAGCGGGATGAGCGCAAACAGCAGCAGCCAGAAGGCGGTGCGGAGGTTGCGCACGAGGTGAAAGCGGAACATGGCGGGATCGGTTTGCGGCTACGGTATCACACCTGCGGCGCGGTAGGAAAAGAAAGCGCTCCTGCCCGGCGAGGGGCGGCCGATGATGATGTGGTCGAGGATCTTGATCTGCATGAGCTCTGCGGCCTGAATGAGTTTCGCGGTCATTCTGTCGTCGGCGGTGCTGGGTGTGGGGTCGCCGGAGGGGTGGTTGTGGATGAGGATGAAACCGTAGGCGTTGCGGGTGACCACGGGCCGCATGATCTCGCGGGGATGGGCCGAGGTTTCGTTCACGGTGCCTACCGAGATCGTGGTGGTGCTGGTATGTTCGAGGCGCGAGTTCACCGTCACCACGAGCGCGTTCTCGTTCGGTAGGTTTCCGAGTTGATGGCCGAAGTGTTCATAGATCCGCTCCGGGGTATCGAGTGGCACACTGCGGATCTGCTCGCGCGAAAGCCGGCTACCCAGCTCGAACGCGGCGGCGAGCTTGCAAGCCTTCGCCAGCCCGATGCCCTTGTTGTTCATGTATTCGGAAACCGGTAACCGTCCCAGTTCCTGCAAGCCGCCGTATTTTTCCAAAAGATCGCCCGCCACCTGGATCACGTTGCGCCCGACCAAACCGGAGGTGAGGAAAATCGCCATCAGTTCGGCGTTGCTCAACGAAGCCGCGCCATACTTGTAGATCTTCTCGCGGGGGAGGTCGGAGTCGGGGCTGTCGTTGAGCAAGGACATATGGGGAAAAGCTGAAAAGCTGAAAAGCTGAAAGGATGTTTTGTGAAGATCAGGGTTTGTTGCGTGTTTTTGAAACCATGGTGGTGAAGATCGCCAACAGTTCGTCGGCCTCGCGATGCGCGAGCGGAAGGCGTGGGTCGGTGATGCCGCAGTCCTCGATCAAAAGCTCCAGCCATAGCTTCGTCTCATCGGCTTCCTGCAAAAGGACATCCAACTTCGAACAGAACTCCGCTACGGATCGCGCGCGAGAAGCCTCCCTCGCGTGGGATGCCACCGATGTTCCAGCTCTCAACATTTGTTTTCCCAATACCGCCACCTCCAACCGCTGCTTCGGCAAATCGACGAAGATGCGCACCGCCGCCGATGCGAATCCTTTTGCGCGTTGTCTCAACTCCTCGCTCAGTCTCATGATTCTTCCATTTTCAGCGTTTCAGTTTTCAGCGTGTCAGCATTTATTCAATGTTCTGAATCTGCTCCCTAAGCTTTTCCAACTCCGTCTTCGCCTCCACCACGGTTTGTGCGACGAGTGCGTCGTTGGCCTTGGAGCCGATCGTGTTGAATTCGCGGAAAAGTTCCTGGCAGAGGAAATCGAGCGAGCGGCCGGCCGCTTCGGGGGCGTCGATGTAGCCGTGGAATTTTGCGAAATGGGAATGCAGGCGGGTGATTTCCTCGGAGATGTCGCAACGATCGGCGAAGAGCGCGATCTCGCGGACGAGGCGCTCGTCGTCGAGCTCCAGCGGGATGCCGAGGTCGGAGAGGCGTTTCATCAGAAGCTCACGTTGTTTGGCGGGGCGCGACGGAGCGTGATCCGCGATGATCTGGGTGAAGGCCATGAGCTGGCCGAGACGGGCGAGGAAATCCTCCTTGAGATGCCCGCCCTCCGCCGAACGCATCGCGTTCAGGTTCGCGAGCGCCTGCTCGAGCGCGGGAGAAATCACTTCCCACGCCTCGTCGGGATCGACGCTCTCCGCCTCGCCGATTTCCATGACACCCGGTTGCCTTAGGAAATCCGCCGGTGTTGGTAAAAGTTGCCGCCCGATGATCATCGAGAGATCGGAAAACGCCGACTCGAAAGATCGTGCCAGTGCGGGGTTGATGCGGATCTGGTCGGAAATGTCGCCTTCGAGCCGTTCGAGTTTGATCGAGAGCTGCACCCGCCCGCGCGAGATGTGGGGAAGGGTCGCCTGCCTCACGCGGCCTTCCAGGCCTTGGATCTGGCGCGGCAGGTTCGCGACGATCTCCACTTGTTTCCGGTTGACCGAGGCCGCCTCAACGCTCGCCGTCCATCCTCCGGTGTTATGGGTTCCACGGCCGAAGCCGGTCATTGATTGCATGGCTGCAATTCAAAAGCCCCGGTGGCGGGTTGTCGATTGTGGACTTGCCATCAGGATTCCTCCCCCCGGATGTTCTGCATGATGATCTGGAGGGTGGTTTTGCCCTTAAAAGTATTGCGGTCGATGGTGAACGCGATGTCCCACGGCGGTTTGGGTAGCTCATGCTCGCCACCGCCGAAAAAGACGGCGTCCTGCTCGTGGTAGCCCTGGCGGAGAGTGAGGCGCAGGTGCTTGTTTTTCATGTGGAAAGGCGGGCTGCTAAGTTCAACCCCGCGCGCGACGAACACCGGCTGTGGGTTGCCGTTTCCGAAAGGCTGGAGCAGCTCGTAGCTCGCCAGGAAATCCAGGGAAAGCTGCGCGAAGGTGATCTCCGCATCATAAGTCAGCCTCGGCACCCGTTCCTCCTCGCTGCTGTTTTCCAAAACATATTCCGCGAAGTGTTTCCGGAAATCCGCCATGTTCTCCTCCCGGATCGAGAGGCCTGCTGCCATCGCGTGACCGCCGCCTGCGATGAGATCGCCGGAGCAGGCGCGGATTGCCTCGACGAGAGATATCCCGGGGATGGAGCGACCCGAGCCCTTGCCGATGCCGTTTTCATCGATCGCGATCACGAAGGTGGGTTTGTGATATTGCCGCATCAGCCGCGAGGCGACGATGCCGACCACGCCATGGTGCCAATCTCGTGAGCCGAGCACGATCACCGGATCGTTTTCCCTACCGATGTCTGCGGAAAGCTCGGCCGCCGCCTCCTTACGGATTCGCGTCTCCACGTCCTGTCGCCTGCGGTTGTAGGTGTCGAGTTTCTGCGCCAGCCCAAAGGCGGTGGCGCGGCAATCGGTGTTGAGCGTGGCCAGTGCGTCCTCAGGGAAATCCATGCGCCCGGCGGCGTTGATCCGCGGCCCGATGCGGAAGCCAACATCGCCCGCCGTCGGGTTTGCGTTCAAGCCCGTGATCTCCTGCAACGCGCGCAGCCCCGGGTTCAGCGTGCCGGGCAGCGCTTTAAGCCCGTGACGAACCAGTAGGCGATTTTCCCCCACCAGCGGCACGATGTCGGAAATGGTGGCCACCGCCACGAGATCGAGCAGCGCCTTGAGATCGAGGTCGACGGGCCGTTCCTTCATCAGCGCGTGGCCGATTTTCCACACCACTCCCGCCGCACAGAGATAGGTGAAATCCTCGCCGCACTTCGGGTTGACGATCGCCACGCAATCCGGTCGGCTCCCTGGGTTCGGCTCGTGATGATCCGCGATGATCACATCAATCCCCCTTTCCCGCAGGTGAGCGACCTCGTCAGTGGAAACCGTCCCGCAATCCACCGAGATCAGTAGGTCGGGCTTTTCGCCCTCCGCGAGGCAGCGCTGGATGGCTGCGAAGCTCAGCCCGTAGCCCTCGGTGCCCCGGCGCGGCACGAACGCCCGAGGCTTCAGCCCGTAGGCGCGGAGGATTTTCGTCATCAGCGTGATCGAGGAAATCCCGTCCACATCGTAGTCGCCGAAGATGCAGACGCTCTCCTTCCGATCCGCCGCCTGAAGGATGCGCGTGACGGCGGCGCGCATGTCGGGCATCAGGAAAGGGTCGCTTAGATTCTTGAGCTTCGGGTGCAGGAAGGCCTCCAGCGCCTCGCCCTCCGGAATGCCCCGCTGGCGCACGAGGTGGCGGAGGATCTCAGGGAAATCCTCTGCCGCAGCGTGCCCATTTGGTAAAAAGGGCTCGCCGCGCATCACCCATCGGAAAGCCGTCGCGCGCATGAACACGCGCACCTTGCATTCCACAATCCCATCGGACAAGGGCGGATGTGGACTGTTGCGGCAGATTGCATCCGCCATGCCAAAATCTGAAGTGGCCCCGCCAATCGGAGCCAGCTCGTTATTGACGCAACGGCCTGGCCGTCGGGGGGTATCAACCCCGAAAATCGACCACGAACATCATACGAAAAAGACGACATCTAACCGCCGAATTCAAAGCCCGTGTGGCACTTGAAGCCCTCAAGGAAGAAAAAACCAGCTAGCAGATCGCCATCGATGAGGATGTTAAAAAAGCGAGGCTTTTTAGTCGACATCAAACCCGCGGTCCCAGACAGATGGTCGGGGTGATTCCCCGTCCTGCATCTCTGCTGGGCATTGCGGTAATTTCAAGGGCTGGGAATGCGAGTCTGTGACTCGCAAGCGCCTGATGGGAGAAAGAAACTGCCCTTCGAGGCTGATCCTTTCGCTTGTTCATAGGCATGCGGGTTTCAAACCCGCGGTCCCGGTCAAGCCGTTCGTTTTTTCGGACGCGTGAGGAAGAAGAGCACGATGCCGAGGATCGAGATCGCGAACGCGGCGGCGGTGAGCAGGATGAGCGTCCAGTCGCGGAGGTTCTTGTTGGGGATGAAGCCGAGCTTGTGGAAGTTGGTGAAAACGCTGGCTTCGAACTGCTTTTCATCATCCGTGTGGCGGGTGACGGAGCCGGTGACGGTGGAGATATAGACACGCGTGCCTTTGCCATCGTCGAGGTCGTAGCGGTAAACGGGAAGCATGCGGAAGATGCCGATGTATTCGCTGTTGAAGGCGGTGAGGTAATCGGTGCGCCTGACCTTGTCGCTGCCGAGGAAGCCTGCGGCGATTTCGCGGGCGTAGTTCGCATCGGCTTCGGGGTTTTCTTTTCCCGTGGTCGCGTCGATGTAGGTGAGCGATCTTTGGCCGGGGATGAACGCCTGGTAGTGGGGCTTGCCGCCGATGTTGCGGATGTTGATGGCGGCGGGTTTCTTGGTGGGAAACGCCTCCGCAGGTGTGAAGGAAATCGCGGCGGTATCGAGGAACGCCCCGGACGGTTTCGCCGATGGCGGCGGCTCCTGGGTGCGCGTCATCAGCACGTGGATGACCCCGCTGCCGGAGGACATCAGGATGCTGACGGAGAAAATGAGGCCGAGGTAGCGGTGGAGCTTGCGGATGATTTTTTTCATGGGGTGGGAGAAAATAAAGTGGGGGCGACCGAAGATCGCCCCCACGTTTGGATGATCAGAATGTCCACTCAAGCCCCGCGAAGACGGATCTGCCGTCGCCGGGGAGGAACTGGCGTTGGTCGGTGCCGCCCGCGTTGTCGATTACGCCGTGGGTGGCGGCGTGGACTTCGTCGGTGAGGTTTTTCGCCTCCACGAACCAGGAGATGCCTTCGGAAACGCGGCGTCCAAACTTGAATCCGAGCAGCGCATAGGGATCGGCGGCGAAGGTGTTGCGGTGGTCGATGAAGGATTTCACCGGCACCCACTCGAAGGTCGGTCCGACGTAGTAGCCATCGGAGTTTTCCCAAAGGAGTTCGCCGCGCACGAGATGGGGCGGGAGGCCGGCGATGCGGTTGTCGCCGTAGGTGGGATCGCCGTCGAATTTGAAACTGCCGTAGGTGTAGGCGGTGCGGAAAACGAGGCGATCCTGCGCGGCTTGGTCTGTCCATGCATTTCCTAACAGATCCAGCTCCGCGCCGAGCTCGATGCCGTAGTGGATCGTGTCGTCGGCGTTTTTCGTGGTGGAAACGAGGGTGCCCGGATCGGTGATGGTGAGCAGCTCGTCCTTCACCTGCGAGTAATAGAGCGTGGCGTCCCACTTTGCGAAGGAGCGGGTGCCGCGGGTGCCGGCCTCGATCGTGTTCGCGGTCTGTGCATCGCGGGCGATGTTCGCGGTGACGGTTTCCGAAAACGAAGGCGGCTCGAAGCTGCGGGAGATCCCTGCGAACCACTGGATGCCGTCCTTTTCATGGAGCAGTCCGAGGCTCGGGGCGATGTTCGCGTAGGAGTCGTCATACGTGACTAGCGCACCGGGAACGGGCGGCGTGTAGAAGGGCGGGGCGGCCACGGGATTCGAGAACTCGCGGTCGTTTTCCCGGGTGGAATACGCGGCGGCGAGGGCGGCGGTGAAGGAGAGTTCATCGGTCAGGTGATGCCTGTTCTCGATGAAACCCTCCAGGTTTGTGGCCGTCTGGTCATCGCGGTTGCGGAGCGCGCCGCGTGCGCCGGAGTTATTCATGAAGACCGAGTTCGTCGTGTTTCCGTAGGTGAACGAAAGGCCGCTGCGGAAACGGTTTTCGCGTCCGCCGAGTTCATCGGTGTTCGTGAAAACGGTGCCGAAGGCGAGGTCGTTGGACAACTGGTCGATCACGCCGGCGAAGGGTGTGATCGGGTGGTCGAGATCCTTGTAGGTGTAGCCCGCCGTGAAGTCCCAGGTATTGTTGCCGTCGCGCAGGGTGGTCTTGTTCGCGAAGCGGAACAGCTCGTAATCGCGGCGGTTGTCGAAACGGAGTGCTCCGAAAATCGATCCATCGGCCTGCCTCGGATTCGCTTCCATTTCCGCTTTCGTGAGCGAGCCGGGGAGGTCGGAATCGGTGTGGATCGCGGTGAGGAAAAAACGGGTTTCGAGGTCATCGCGGAGCCGGATCCCGTAGTTCGCGAAGAAGCGCTGCGCGGATTGCTCTGCATGGTCGCGGAAGCCCTTCTGCGAGGCGTGCGAGAGCGAGAAATACAGATCCGAGGAACCCTCCGTGATGCCGCCCGCGAAGCGTGCGCGGAAGTATCCGTAGGAACCCGCCTCAGCCCGCGCCGAGTAACCCGGAGCCGAGTGGCCGGTGTGCGAGAGGTAATCGATCGCGCCGCCGAGCGTGGTCGAGCCGTTCGATAGGGCGTTTCCTCCGCGCCAGATGTTGATGTGGGACGCGGCGAGGGGATCGACCGATTGCATGTCGAAGCCGCCGTCCGCGAGGTTCAGCGGGATGCCGTCCTGCATGAGGCGGATGCCGCGCCCGTGGAAGGTGCGCTGCAGGCCGGAGCCTCGGATCGAGATCCGTGCCTCGTCGGAGCCGAACCGCGGTTGCGCGACGACCCCCGGCGAGAGGAAAAAGGTTTCCGCAAAGGTCGAGGCGCGGCCTGTCAGGTAGCGTACGGAATCGACGGTTTCGGTGCCTCCGGGGATTTTCGCCAGCTCCAGCTTGTCCTGTTCGAGGGTCGGCTGGGTGAGTGTGGGTTCGGGGTCGGATTTGACGATGGTTCGGTCAAGTGTTTCGGGTGCCGCAATGGCGGCGGTGGTGGTAATGATAAATAGTAGTTGGTAAATTTTCATGATGATATGTTGGAATGGGGACGCGATGCGTCCGGGTTATTCGGTATTAAAGCCATAGCCCCGGGACGGGGCTGGCACGGCCTGCGGCGAGACGCCGCAGCTACTTTAGGTCAAGCCGGCTCAACACCTTGGCGGCGGAACGGGCGGGCCGGATGCCGGCAGCGAAAGCAGCTCCGCTCCTGTCAGGAAAACGGGCTGGGGGAAAGGGTTGGAAAACGGATCTGCCAGCGAGGCGATGGACGGCGGGAAAAGGTCGTTGAACAGCTTCGAAGCGGAAGGCGGGAAAGGGGCTTCCGGCTTTTCCTCACCCGGTTCCTTGGATTTCACCTCGGCGATCTTCTCGCAAAGGTGGCAGGGCTTCTCGCCGGAGAAGGTGTCGCTGACGGCCTGCGTGAGGGTGCTTTCCTGCGAGTAGCTGACCAGCATATTCGTCCATGCGTAAACCTGTAGAATCGCGTAGGGGCCGCCGATCAAATGAAGGCAGCCAAGGATCAGGAACAGGTGACGGAGGAGGTTCTTCAACGCGCTCGCGCCAAGCGATGCGCGGAGAGCGGCGACGTGTCAACTTTCATCCGTGCGATGGCACGACTCCGTCATCTGTGGCGTGGATCATTTGACTTTCCTCGCCGCCCGCAACGGTTAGCTCCCGAACATGATACGTAGGAATTTCCTGAAGATCACCTTGCCGATGCGGTGGTTGATTTGAACACGCGCCCGCTGGAATTCATGGCCACGCTCGGGGATCTGAGAGACCGAGAAGCAAACCCTCGGTCCGGGTTCCTCCTTCTTCATCCCGGCAAGCGCTGTCCACGCCACCTTCAACCGCAGCGACAGGGATTTGAAATTCATCGCTATCAACACCCCCTGCTCCTCTCGGGCCGTCCCTGCCGGGACTCAAAAGATTCGCACGTTCGACTTTCTCCCTAGCTGGATGGCCGGGATGTTTCCCATGTGAATTGCGTCTTGTGGGGTGATTCTCGTTATGAGCTAATGCCTGTATGAAAATTTTATGTGCGATGATGTCATTGGTTTTGGCTACATCTGCTTACAGCGAAAAATCTGACTTCGAGGCGGTTGACGGCCCGAACGTGCGGGTGACCAGGCATGAGGATGGTTCGAGGACGATCTTCACCCGCAGCCCCGACGCCCGAACCCTTACCAAGAAAACCTACTCTTCAGGAGGTGCCTTGTTTCTGGTTACGATCTACCGGATGGACGCGCAGGGAAATCCGATGAACTGCAAGATTTACGACGGAAAGAAAAATGAGATGTTCAAAACGCGATACGGCTACCGGAAGTCGGATGGACAGCTTGTCGAGGAGCAGATGTTCGATTCGCGGGTGAAACGCATTGATCCGAACACCGGTGAGGAGATGCCAGTGAGGCGTTTCATTTACACCTATGACGCACTTGGTAACCGCAGCGCGCCGATTTCCATCACGCTCACACCCGGTAAGACCGCCGAGGAGGTTTACGGCAAACCAACGGCACTGGATGCCGATCCTTTCGATGCCCCCCCGGGGCGCTGATTTTTTCTGCGATGATTTCGGGTAAGATATTACTCCCCGTATTAGTGGGCACCGCGCTCGGCGCGGCGGGCTGGATGCAGGGCTCGCGGGGAGGTGGTGCGGACGCGGCGGGTATTTCACGGCAGCTTGAGATCGCGGAGGAACAGGTCGCGATGCTGGAGCGCGAGAACGCATCCCTGCGGTCGCTTGCGCAGGGCGGGGGCGAGGTGGCCGTGCCACCGGAATTGATCGCGAAGATCGAGCGGGATTTTGGACTCACCTTTCTCTACAGCCCGGTATTCCATCGCATCGCGGGGGAAGAACTCGGATACCGCATCGAGGCGGCGATGGAGAGCCGTTTCGGCCCGCAGGGTGTGGACGACAGGCAGGAAGCTTACCGTTGGATCGGCTGGCTGCGTGCGGAAGAAATGTTGCTGGCGCAGATGGTCGCCGTGAAATCCGTAGGTGCGCTGGGATGGTTCGATGAGGTGACCGGTGAGGCGTGGGTGACGGATCGGTTCGATCTCAAGAACATCCCCGACCAGGCGGCGATGGTGCGGTTGCTGGTGAGGATCCTTCTGAATCAGCATTTTCCGCCGCCCTCCGCGTATCCGGGCGACGACGCGGCGCGGGCACGGGAAGCCTTGCACGCGGGTGCGGCCTCGGGCGCGGAGGCGAGGTTTTATGCGGCAAGCGCTAGGGGCATCGGCTTCATGCCTATGAACGACAACAGCGCCGCCGCCCGCCTGTTGCTCACGCTTTCCGACTTCGTTCAAGGCGTCAGCCTTTTCCCGGCGGTGGAGGGGAAAGGGTTGGCCGACACGCTCTTTGTGAGAGGCTCGGAGGATTTCGCCGACCGCATGAGGAAGCCGCCGCAGAATACTTTGGAGATCGTCCTGCCGGGCGAGATGGGGCGCGGAGGCGAGGTGGCCTTGCCGGAAATTTCCGACGAGGTGTTTCTCAGGGAAAGCGCGGGATATCTGGGTCTGCGCCTGTGGCTTGCGTTGACCGAAGACCTGGGTATGGCTGAGGAGGTTTCCCGCTCCTGGGTGAAGGATGGCTACGCTCTTTTTGCGGACGGCGAGATGTCAAGCGGCCTAGTGTGGGAAGTAACACTCGAGGACGCGACTGCCGCGGACGCGTTCTCGAAGGCGGCGCAAGGTCTAGTCGATGCAATGGTGACGGAAGGCCGCTTCCTCGGCACGGTCAGGGTCACGGATACCACCGTCAGGTTTTTCAATGCCGCGACCCAAGAGACCGCCGCGCAACTCGGGCAGCGTTGAATTTCTCCGGCAACCGGACTTTCCGAAAAGCTACGAGGATTCTTTTTCCCGCCTCAAGTCTGGCATCTTTGAAATGGAGCACATTCATAGCCGCACCAATCATGATTTCAGTAAGCCTAGAGACAGAAATAAAACCACGGATGGACACAGATACACACGGATAATCTAAGAGTTATGCGAAGTCGGATCCGTGGTTAAAGATAATCCAGACAACGCCTCGATCGTTTTTCAACTGTGGGATTTAGGACTATTTCAGCAGCGCGAGGATGGGAGCGGGGTAGACGCCGAACACCAGTGTGAGGACGGTGAGGGAGGCGATGGTGATTTTTGAGATCGTGGGCAGGGGGATGGCGGAGTAGTCGCTGGCATCGATCCACCACATGGAGCGGATCGTCTTGAAGTAGTAATAGAAACCTGCGGCGGCGGCGATGACGGCGATGGTCAGTCCCGCCCAGAGGTGGGCTCCGGCGGCGAGCTGGAAGACGAAGAATTTCCCGATGAAACCGGCGGTGAGCGGCACGCCCGCGAGTGCGGCTAGGAGGATGGTCATGGCCAGCGCGAGGAGCGGGTTGCTTTTTCCGAGGCCGTTGAAGTCGGTGATCGCCTCGCCATCGCGGTGGATGCGGATCTGCGCGAGGACGAAGAACACGCCCATCGTCATCAATAGGTAGGTGGCGAGGTAGAAGGAGACGGCATCCACCGAGGAGATGGAGGAATCCGTGCCCGGAGCCCATGCGGCGAGCGCGAGGATCAGGAATCCGGCGTGCGCGATGGAAGAGTAGGCGAGCAGGCGCTTGAGGTTTGTTTGCGGGATGGCGGCGAGGTTTCCGTAAAGTAGGGTCGCGCCTGCGAGGATGAGCAGGATGGTCAGCACCTGGCCGCGGACGGGGGAGGCTTCAGCGAGAAAGGGCGTGAGGAAACGGATCAACAGGATGAAGCCCGCCGCCTTCGAACCGACGGAGAGGAAGGCGGTCGTGGGCGTGGGTGCACCCTGATAGACATCGGGGATCCACATCTGCATCGGAAACGCGCCGACCTTGAAGCCGAGCGCGACGAGCACCAGGGCGATGCCGAAGAGAAGAGGGATGGGAGATGGGAGATGGGAGATTGCGGTCGGCATCAGATCGAGGCGCATCGTGCCCGTGGTGCCGTAAACCCAGGCGATGCCGTAAACGAGGAACCCGGTGCTGAGCGCGCCGAGGATGAGGTATTTCGCGCCCGCCTCCAGCGAGCCGACGTTGCGGCGCATGTAGGCGACGAGGATGTAGAAGGTGATGGTGACCAGCTCCAGCGCGACAAAGGCGCCCGCGAGATCCTTCGCGGAGGCCATCCACATCATCCCGGCGCAGGCGAATACGGGTAGGCAGTAGAACTCGCCGGTGCCGTTCTCCGAGGTGGGCTCCGCTGTGTAGCGGGAAAGAATTTTCCGGTAATCGATGGCCATCAGTAGCACTAGGATCGTGGCGAGCAGGGCGAAGATTTTGTAGAAACGGGCGAGGGAATCGAACTGGTAGAAATTCCAGAGCGGCCATCCCGCCCATGCCGACGCGGGCTTCGCATCCGGGCCGTAGGCAAAAAATGTGGCGATCAGAATGAGAGCGAGGCCGATGGCTCCGGCGAAGCCAACCCAAGCCTTTTGCTTCGAAGGGACGAAGGCTTCGGCCAAAAGGATGACGAGGCCGAGGGCGACGGTGAGGGCTTCCAGGTAGTAGGCGGGCATGTGGGAGAAAATTCTAAATTTTAAATTTTAAATTCTAAATGGGGAGAAGAGGCAGCGGTTCTTTAATTAGGATTTCGTGCTTACTGCTTCGTGCTTCACTTCAGAAGGTTCAGGAGGAGGTTGGGGAAGCAGCCGACGGCGAGGAGGGCTACGGTGAGGAGGACGGCGGGGATGTGGTCGGTGAGGGTGAGGTCAGCGGCTTTCTCGGTGGATTTCACGGCGGGGCCTTGGAAGATATTGCGGTAGGCGCGGAGCATATAGACGGCGGAGATCACCACTCCCCAGATCGCGAGGATGCAGGCGATCTGGACGGGGCCGAGGCCATTGGCGGGCACGTAGTTTTGGAACGCGGAGAGGAAAACGAGCACTTCGCCGGAGAAGTTCGCGAGGCCTGGCAGGCCGATGGATGCCATCGCGGCGATGCCGAACAAGAACGCCATGCCGGGCGCGGATTTTGCGAGGCCGCCCATGTCGGAGAGATCCAGCGAGCCGGTGCTGCGCTCGATGCGATCCGCGAGGCCGAAGAGCAGCGCGATGGAAACGCCGTGTGCGAACATCAGGACAACGGCGGCGGGGAGAGCGAGGGTGTTGCCGGGCACAGCGATCAGCGCGGCGATGGCCAGGAAGATATAGCCCATGTGCATCACCGAGGAATTTCCGAGCAGGGTGTCGAGGCGCTTCTGAGAAATCGTCACCAAACCGACCCACAGGATATTTCCTAATAACAGCACAAGCAGCGGCGTGAGCCATGCCTGCATGCCTTCCGGCACGAGCGGCACGGCGACGCGGAGCAAACCGTAGAGGCCGAATTTTTTCAGCACGCCGGCGTGGAGCATCGCGGTCGGGGCAGGGGCGCTGGCGTAGGCGGGCGCGGCCCAGGAGTGAAAGGGGAACAGCGAAACGAGCGTGCCGAAGCCGATAATCAGCAGCGCGGCGATGCCTTTCTGCGCGGCGGGATCGATGGTGCCGGCGAGGTTCTTGATTTCCCGCATGTCGAAGGTGCCCGCCAGCGAGGCGAGCCACACCAATCCAGCGAGAAGAATGAGAGAGCCGAGGCCGAGGTAGATCGTGATCTTCCATGCGATCCCGCGCCGGTCGCCGCGGCCGAGGATGCCGATCATCAGGAAAGTGGGGATCAATGCCATTTCGTGGAATGCGTAGAAGAAGAATAGATCCGTAGAGGCGAAGGCTCCGATGGCTCCCGCGGCGATCAACAGGGAGGAACCGTAGTAGAGTTTTTCGCGGCCTTCCGGCGCTTTCCCGGAGAGCACGGCGGCCATCGTCACGATCACGGAAAGGATCACCATCACGAGGCTCATGCCATCAAGGTATCCGAAGCTGAGGTTGATTGCGGGCTTCGTCAAAACCGGCAGGGAGAAATTCCAGATCGCCTCTTTCCAGCAGAACACCGAGCCGAGACCGAGGACGAGATTGATGGCGGACGCGGCAATCGCAGTGAGCCGGGCGGGAGCGCCAAGCAGGATCGCGAGGAAAGCGAGGATGGGCAGGGCGACGAGAAGGATGAGCATGGGAAAAAGGGGAGGGTGGCGGTGATACCGTGGCGGCAGGGCGAATACAGCGAACTTGGGGCGGCGCGGAAAGGGCAAAATCGGATTTTTCAGCGGTGTCGGGGCTGCCGTAGGGGAGACCCGCCATGAATGCGCGGATCTCCGCCGAACTCAGAGGACGGTTGACAGCTGGCGGTAAGCGTGAAAGATCCCGCCCCCATGCAAATCCGGACCTTTACGACTCCCCTGATGATTGCCGCCGCATTGGTGGCGTTGCCCACCCTTGTGCATTCGGAGGAGACTCCGGCCGCGAAACCTCCCGCAGCCGACGAACCGGCGCCTGCCCAACCTGAAAAGATTATGCCCGAAACACCCGCCGATGTAGCCGCCGCCCCCGCCGATGCCGTAAAGACCGAGAGCGGTCTGGCGTCGAAAGTCCTCAATGCCGGAACCGGCGATAAAAAACCCACTGCCTCCGATACGGTGACCGTTCATTACTCCGGCTGGACGACGGACGGGAAAATGTTTGATAGCTCGGTGAGCCGCGGTGAGCCCACGAGTTTCCCCCTCGGTGGCGTGATCAAAGGCTGGACCGAAGGTCTCCAGCTGATGGTGACCGGTGAGAAGCGCCGTTTCTGGATTCCGGAAGAACTCGCCTACGGCCCGGCTGTTCCCGGCAGCGGCCGCCCCGGTGGCATGTTGGTCTTTGATGTGGAACTGATCGCCATCAAGGAAGCAGCCAAGGCTCCGGCCGATGCCGAGAAAACGAAGGGCGGGGTCGCCTACAAGATCACCAAGAAAGGCGCGGGCGAGATGCCGGGAGCGGATCAAATTGTCACCTTCCATTTCACAGCCAAGACCACGGACGGCCAGGTGGTGCAGGACAGCCGCACCCAGCCCGCGCCTCCCAGCGTGCCTCTCGATAAAATGCCACCGGAACTCGCCGAGATCATCGGCGGGATGAAGACGGGCGAGCAACGCCAATGCTGGCTGCCTGAGCCGCAGGCTCCCGGCGGATTGATCGTCGCGGACATCGAGTTGTTCTCCTTCAAGGCCGCTCCACCGGCACCTGCCGTTCCCAAAGACGTCGCCGCCGCCCCGGCCGATGCGAAGAAGACCGAAAGCGGAATCGCCCACAAGGTGCTGACCGCAGGTAAGGGTGAGGAAAAACCAAAGGCCGCAGATACCGTGAAAGTCCACTACTCCGGATGGACGACGGATGGGAAAATATTCGACAGCTCGGTGCCCCGTGGTGAGCCCGCTGAATTTCCGCTCAGCGGTGTGATTAAAGGCTGGACGGAAGGCGTGCAGCTCATGGTGGTCGGCGAGAAGCGTCGCTTCTGGATTCCGGAAGATCTTGCCTACGGCCCCATCGTCCCTGGCAGCGGTCGTCCCGGCGGAATGCTGGTGTTCGACATCGAGCTGCTCGAGATCGTCCGCTGATCATTCAATAAATCGGCATTCATCAATCAAGAATCATCAATCCATTCCGCATAAGAATGATGATTGATGATTGTTGAGATCGGATTTTTGATCTGCAATCTCACCCATGTCGCTATCCAATAAAGGCTACAAGACGCTCAACCATCGTGACGTCCAGTATCGCTGGATGATGAAGAACCGGAGTGGGGTCAACGAGGTGTCGATCTACACGAACGCCGCGATAGGTGGGCGTGAGTTGATCGCCGAGTTGCCGCGAGTAGTCACTTTGGCGATGGTCATGGATGCCGCTGATTTTGGAAACGCGAACGGCTGGAATCCCAATGAGGAGGGTCAGCCATTGCGCTGCAAGCACACGCGGCGGGGTTTCGAGTTGGCGATTTGAGCCCCCCTTTTTTTTACCCGAACTCCTAAGTTGCAGGGGGATTCATTGGAATTTTGACCACAATGGAAGCGCAGCGAACATGGAGGAACTAACCGCCTCCAAATCCTTCCTCAAATGGCACGGATTGTCACAGATTTAGCCTATTTGCCAAAAGTCCTTGCGCAGATCCATGCCGCCGGAGGCTTTTGACTGCGGCGGTTCTCATCCGCCGCTTTTTGGGTGAGTGATGGAAAAACGAACTAACCCGGCAGCAACCCGTCGTTCCGCCAAACAAAGCCGCCCTTGAGAGCTTTGAATGAAGAATCACAGCAGTCCAGAGCCTGCGGCGCACGCTACTTTGTTGTCACCTTTTCACGCACGAACTTTTGCCAAACGGTATAAACGTGACAGCACGCAGTGGGATGTTTGGCGGGGCGGAGCGACGATCTTCGGGGAGGGAGTTGAACCGGAGGTCCGGAGGCATTTTGTCAAGATTTGCACACTGACCCCATTTCTGCGCGCCTGACCCCATTTCTGACTGACCCCATTTCTGACCCCATTCCCTATGACTCCATTTCCTAGAAATGGGCGGAATTGGGAAGGAGAAAATGCTCTCAAGCCCCGGGCGTGGAAGCGTGGCGGGTGGTGAAGAAGAGCTCCAAGCGGTGGTGGAGGTCGTCGTAGAAACGCTTTTTGATCGCCTCTATGGCGGCGCGCTTGTCGGACTCGTGATGGCCGATGTGTTCTTCCTCGGCGCGCATTTTCTCGGCGAAGGAGCGCTCCATTTCTACGAGGGAATCAAGGAATTCCCGGGCGGCGCGGGTGTGTTCCACGCCATCGACGAGGGCGTGTTCGAGCTGATGGTTGCGGGTGACGGCGAGGTGGTTCCCGGCGGTGAGCTGCTGCATGTAGCGGGTGCGCGTTTCGCGGAAGGCACGGTGCTCGGTGTCGAAGGTCATTTCATCGCGATCCACGAGGGTGTCGTAGGGGCCGGGCTTGGTGAAAAATTTCACGATGAGCGGGATCGTGTCCACCAGCATGAAAAGCAGGGTGAGGATGATGTAGGTGTAGTAGGCGAACTGTCCGCCCTGCTCGCCGGCCTTGAAGAGATGATGGAGGGCAAGTGTCTGGGTGAGGATGTCCTTGCGGGGCTCTGCGCGGATCGCGGCGAGGCGGACGGTTTCCTCTGTGCCGACGGCGGCGAGCTCGTCCTGGGTGCGGGTGAGTTCCATGAGGAGCGAGTCGATCTGCTGCTTGATCGTTTCGCGCAGGGCGTTCTGCTGGGTGACGAACTGCTCCGCCTGGTCGTTCTCGACGCGCTGCCGGAGACCCGCCACGCGCTCGGCCTCCGCCTTGTTGGCGAGTTCGATCTCGGCGAGTTTCGTTTCGAAAAGGCCGATGGCACCCGCCTCCGCCTCGCGGGCCTGGGTCTGAAGGGAGGCTTTCTCGGCGGTGAGGTGTTCGAGCAAGGCGCCGAGGCGCTTTGTTTCCTCGCGGCGCGGCTCGAGCTGATCCGCGCGGATGGAGCGGGCGCGCGGCCCCTCGCCGGCGAGGCCGGAACGCTGGCCGTTGAGCTCGCGCTCGAACTCGGATTGCCAGAAAGAAAGCTCGGTCTGGAGCTTGGCGTATTGCGGGTTGAGCTCGTCCGTCTGCTTCTGCACCACTTCAAGACGCGCGCGGAAAGGGGTGGTGGCCTCGTCGGTGGCGGCCTTGAGCTCTGTCTGCTGCGCGGCGGTGAGACCGGGGATCGCGGCGGATGCGTCGTCGTTTTCCTGGAGAATGAACTTGGCCTGGAAGGACTCGTTCCAGCGCAGCCGCTGGTCGGCGAGGGATTTGTCGATGCCGCCGATGCGCTCGCGGACCTTTTCCTTTTCGGCATCGAAGCCCGCGCGAACGACCTCGATCTCGGCGGCGCGGTCGGTCTCGATGACGGAGGAGACGGTGTCGCGGAACAGGAGCAGGACGAGGGGGTGTGCGATGGTGATGCCCATCAGCACGGCGACGACGAGGCGGAGGGAGAACTGCGCCATTTTCCGGAATATGGAGAGGTAGGGGCGGTATCCGGCGAGCAGGGCGCGGTCGATGGTGAGGATGATGAACGCCCATACGCCGGCGACGGGATAGATCACGCCGGGCTTGTCGGTGAGCGTGGAAAGAGCGTAGGCGCAGGCGATGAAGGCGAACGCGCAGGGCACCAGCACCGTGGCTCCGAAGGCGACGTATTTCCTCTGCTCCCAGGCCGGGCAGCGTTCGAGGGTTTCCGTGCCCGCGCCGGAGAGCCAGAAAAACACGCGCTTCATGGTTTTTGTCATAGAATACCTATACAGGGCAGCCGTGGCGGGTATATCAGAAAATAAGGAGGAGGGACATTTCTGTCCCTCTATTTCTTGCGTCGGGAAGTCGGGACAGGAATGTCCCGACTCCTTATTTACAAATCCTTCCGGACAGCATAATGAACATCGATGTCTGAATTCCTTGATGGCTCGGAAGAAATCCACAGACACGGAGGCAAACTGCCGCACTGGCAGCAGGGCGAGGTAATGCAGTTTGTCACATTCCGGCTGGGCGACGCGATGCCTGCTGCGAAGCTGCGCCAGTGGAAGGAAGAGCGTGGCATCTGGCTCTCCCACCATCCGCAGCCATGGACGCCGGAGCAGGAAAAGGAATACCACTGCCGCTTCACACGAAAATTGGAGAGCTGGCTTGATGAGGGCGCGGGTTCTTGCATTTTCAGTGATCCGGCGAACCGGATCGCGCTGGAGGAGGTGCTGATGTGCTTCCAGGGCGAGCGTGTGGAGCATCACTCATGGGTCATCATGCCGAACCATGTTCACCTGCTTTTCACTCCACTTGCGCCATTGGAAAAGCTAATGCAGGCATGGAAAGGAACCTCCGCCCGTCGGATCGGAAAAGGCGGCATCTGGCAGGAGAACTACCGCGACACGATGATCCGGGATTCCAAACACTTCGCCAACGCCGTGCGTTACATCCGCCGCAACCCGTTGAAGTTGAGACCCGGGACGTTCACCCTCTGGGAAAGCGAGCGGGCGAAAGCCATTTAGGAGTGGGGATCTTATTGTCCCTCTCTTCATAAGGAGGAGGGACCTTATTGTCCCTCTCTTCATCCAAAGATAAGTCGGAAGAGGAAAGTCGGGACAGGAATGTCCCGACTCCTTACGGAGAGACAGCTAGTCGCTCGGTCACTGGTTCGGATTCGAACAGGAAACCGTTTTCCTTGTAGGTTTTCAGGCGGAAATGGGTGGCGGTGGAGATCACGCCCTCGAGCGAGGAAAGTTTCTCGGAAACGAAGCGGGCGACCTCGCGGAGATCCGCGCCCTCGACGACGACCATGAGATCGTATCCGCCGCTGGCTAGGTAGCAGGAGACGACCTGGTCGAAACGGGCGATGCGCATGGCGAGCCGGTCGAAGCCGCCACCGCGCTCCGGAGTGACGCGCACCTCGATGAAAGCGGAGACAGCCGTGTCGCCGATGATTTCCGGGTTCGTCACCGCGTGGTAACCGAGGATCGTGTGGTCTTTTTCCCAAGCGGTGATTTTTCCGGCGACCTCCGCTTCGGTGGAATCGATCATGTCCGCGAGTTCCTTGTAGGAGGCGCGGGCTTTGCGGCGGAGGATGGAGAGGAGTTTCATGGTCGGGAAAAATGAGGGATTGGGGATCAGGGGCGCTTGGCGAGGAGGTCGCGGATTTCGGTGAGGAGTTTTTCCTCGGCGGAAGGTTCGGGGGCGGGGGCGGGCGGTGCCTCCTTGGTCATGAGCTTGTTCATGGGACGGATGAAGATGAAGAAGAGGATCGCGCCGGTGATCAGCAGCGAGATGAGGGCATTGATGATGATGCCCACATCGAAGACCCAGATTTTCAGGGAGATATTCGGATCGCCGCCGATCAGGTTCAGTAAGGGGTTGATGAGGCCTTCCGTGACGGCGGTGACAAATTTTCCGAACGAGGCGCCGATGAGGACGCCGACCGCGAGGGAGATCGCGTTGCCTTTGAGGATGAACTCCTTGAATTCGCCCACTATAGTTGGTGCTTGCATGGTGCGGAGATTCAAGCGGCTTTCCGGCGGCGAATCAATGCTAAGTTCGTCAACGTTCCTCGCCATGAAGATTCATCCGCAAATTTCGCGAATGTGCCGAATTTTTGTGCGTCGGGTTTCTAACATTGGGCATGGCGGATGAAATCCGCCGCCACGTATCAATCGCGCAGCAGCCGCTCCAGCTCCGCCGCCGTCCATGCGGGCGCGTCGGTGGGGGTGATCGATTCGTCGAGCGATTCGGCGAGGGCTTTTTTCGTGGTTTGCAGCTCCACGACCTTTTCCTCGACGGTGCCGCGGGTGAGGAGGCGGAAGACCGTGACGGGCTTCGTCTGGCCGATGCGGTGGGCGCGGTCGGTGGCCTGCATCTCGGCGGCAGGGTTCCACCAGGGGTCGAAGTGGACGACGACATCGGCGGCGGTGAGATTCAGGCCGTAGCCGCCGGCTTTCAGGGAGATGAGGAAAACGGGCGGGCCGTCCGGGGATTGGAAGCGCTCGACGAGTTCCGCGCGGTTGTGGGTCTGGCCGTCGAGGCGGAGGGAGGGGATGCCGAGGGCTTGGAGCTGGATTTCGATCTCGATGAGCTGGGTGCGGAACTGCGAGAAAACGAGCATACGGCTGCCGGAAGCGATCGATTGCTCGGTGATTTCCAGCAAGCGCTCCAGTTTCGCGGAGCGGCGGGGGATCGGCAGGGCTTTCAGTTTATCCGAATCAAACAGCGCAAGGTCGCAGCAGGCTTGGCGGAGGCGGAGCAAGGTGGTGAGCGCCTGCATCCTAGCGGCGGCATTCTGGCCGGAATCGCGGATCTCATCGATGCGCTTTTGTCCCTCGCGCTGGATCTCACGGTAGAGAGCGGATTGGTCGGCGGAGAGGGTGCAGAACTCGTCGATGAGGATTTTCGAGGGCAGCTCCGGCGCGACCTGCTGCTTTGTGCGGCGGAGGGTGAACGGGGATGTCTTGATCCGGAGAAGCTGCCCGGCGCGGGCGGCGGTGTCGGGTGATTGAAGCGGCTGTTCGTAGCGTTCCGCGAAATCCTTGCGGGAGCCGAGCCAGCCGGGCTGGATGAAGCGGAAGATCGCCCATAGGTCGCGGGCGGAGTTTTCCACCGGGGTGCCGGTGAGCGCGATCCGGTATCGGGCGTTCAGCTTGGCGACCGCCTTGGAGTGATCCGTATCCGGATTGCGGATCAGCGAGGCCTCGTCGATCACAGCGCACAGATATTCCTGTTTCAGGTGCCAGGCGAGATCGCGGACGAGGGTCGCGTAGGTGGTGAATACGACATCGCCGGGGCGTATGGTTTCCCGGAGGCTATCGCGTTTCGGACCGTGGAGGATGACGGTTTTCCGACCCGGAGCGAAGCGTGCGAACTCGGAATGCCAGTTTCCAAGCAGGGAAGTCGTAACGACGACTAGTGCCGTCGCAGGCTGTGAACAACTTGTGAATTGTTGTTCCAAGCAGGTGATTGTCTGGAGCGTCTTGCCGAGCCCCATGTCGTCGGCCAATAGAGCTCCGCTATAACGATTCAAGCGGTCGATTAACCACGAGTAGCCCTGCTGTTGGTAGGGGCGGAGATCGGCGGATACGGAGTCCGGTTTTTCTCTTTGAATGACCTGACTAGTATTTTCTAAGTAATTGTTAGTAGTTGATTTACAAAACTTTTTACTGATTTCCTGTATGATGAGCGCGGAGGCATTTTTCGCGATGAAATGACCGTTTTCCTGCTGGAGATCGAGCTCCTCGAAGAGCGGGTCGATGAGGTTTTCGATATCCTCGGAAAGGATGATCCGCTGACCGTCGGTTTGTTGGGCGAGCGAGTTTTTCGAGCGCAGCAGGCGGCGGACTTCGGTTGTGGACAGAATCGCTCCCGTGTCTGTTTGGAAGAGGAGGTTAAAGCGAATTGAACTTTCGTCGGAAGCGATCGTTTGAATGATGGGGGAAACGAAAACGAAGGAAGAGGTGAGGGTTTGTGCGGTGGGTGATAGGGTAATTTTCCAGGCGGCAGGGAGGGATTTGAGGGATTGGGTGAGAAAAGTTTGGATCGCCTGTGGATCGCTGAGTTCGTGGTTGGGAAGAGCTTTTCCGCCGACGCGGGAGGCGAGGATTCTGAGTGCGGCGGCTTCGGCGGAGGGGTTGCGTGTGATGACGGTTTGGTGATCTAGGCGCGGGAGCTTCCCGGAGCTGTAGGAGGTGGTGAGGCAGAGGATGAGTTTGGGACCTTGGCTATCGATGTGGAGGCCGATCTCGGGGGTTGCGGGGATGAAATGAAGGGATTCGAACCACCTTGAGGCGGAGAAATCGAGGTGGGTTTGGAGGGTTTCGAGATGGGTGAGGAAGGTTTCGACGGGTAGTTTCGCGGTTTTCTGGTCGGCGAGATTTAAAAAGAACGGGAGAAGCTCCGGAGAAACGGGTTGGGTGCTGGTTTTCGAGAGGGAAACCGGGGTGATGTGCCAGAAAGACGAGCCGATGCGGGTGAGGGGCGCTGATGGTGGTGCGAGGATTACGTGTCCGTTGTCCATGGAGCAATCCGCGAGGTGGATCTGGGTTCCGGAATCGACGGAGAGGGGTTTACCATCTGCCGTTATGCGCGGGTGTTTGGTGAGTGATTCGAGAAATGCGGGGAGCTGGGATGGATTGAGGGCGAGCTGGATGGATTGATTCGAGGTGGCCTTGTTTGCAATGAGCCAGGCGGTGACTTGTTCGTCGGCGGGGCTGGGTGTTTCGTCGGATCTTTCCAGCGAGACGGAGGCGTGGCCTTTTTCTAGGGATTTTTGCCAAGGGCCGAGGAGACGGATTTTCCAGGAGACGGAAGGAATGGTGATTTTTTCGCGGATTGGTGCCGGGACCGGGGGGGCGATGAGGTGAAGGCCGGTGGCGATGGCGTGAGGGCAGAGAGCGCCATCGCGCTGGTTGGCTGGGCAGGGGCATTTCGCGTCGAACCAGGTGGGTGTCCTTGCGATGACAGTGGTGCGGTAAGTGCGCTTGCCGATCTGGACGCTGCCGATCCAGCCTTTTTCGGTGTGTTCGGAAGTGGTGACGGCGCCAATTTTCAGGAGGGATTGGGCTTCCTTGAAATCCTGCCAAGAGGCGGCTTTGCGGAGGGCGGATTCGTCGAAGGCAGGCACGGCGCAATGCAAGCGGATGGCGGCGCGCGGGGAAAGGCAAAGTCCCGTTTCTTCGCGCTTTCCGCCTGTTTTGTGGGACGACGGAATGCTACCAGGTTACTTCGTTTTTCCATCAATCACCTAAAAAGCTGCGGATAAGAACCGCTGCAGTCAAAAGTCTCTGGCGGTATGGATAGGCGCACGGACTTATGGCAAAAATTCTAATTGCTGTGCTTTTTTGGCTTCGCACGCTTGAGCCTTGCTCCGATTTCCTCCGCGAGGGCTTGCAGGCGGGTCTCGCCGGAGGCTTGTGGGGGCTGGGGGTCAAAGCGGATGCGTTGGTGGATTTCGAGGGCTTCCTCGAGATCCGTTTCCGGGACGCAGTATCCGGCAAGGCCGCGCAACCAGGCGGGGAGAGTGATGCCCGCCGGGCGCGGGCCGAGAATGCGGCGGGCTTGCTTTTCCAGGTGATGCAGCGCTGTGATTCGCTCCGGCGGGATGGGGTTCCCTGCGGCGTCCTTGGTGACTACGAGCTTCGATCTCCAGAGCCTGCGTCCGATGAATATGAGCGTGCCGAGGCCGAGCGTCCACATGATGAGGGTGGCGCCGAGGCGATTCGCGGGGCGGTTGCGCCAGAGGAAAAAGTCTTCCTTGAGGCGCTGGTAGGCATCAGCAAACCCGCGCGATTCGGTGGCACCTTGTGTCTCCGTCGCGAGCCAGTTCGGCGGGGTGGGGTCGAAGTCGATCCACAGGCCTTTGCTATCGTCCCAGACGCGCGTCCATGCATGTCCATGCGTGCCGCGGATGATGAACTCGTCGCGTTTCATGTCCCTCTCCATTACGGCGAAGCCGACGCAATAGCGGGCCGGGACGTCGGCGGCGCGGAGCAGGAGGGCGGCGGCGGTGGCGAAATACTCGCAGTGCCCGCGCTTTGAGGTGGTGAGAAAAATGGAGATGGCGGTCGGTTTCCCTAAGCGTGCGCGGCCTATGGTGAGGTATTGCGTGTAGGTGAACTCAGCCATGAACCACGTCTGGATGCGGGCTATCTTTTCAGCGGTGGTGGGTAGATCGCGGAGCCCTAGTTCGGCGGCGGTCTTTTCTAACGTTTCGCGTTCCAGCGTGTTGATCTCTAGGTCGTGCTCTGGCCATGGTGGGTTTTCAGGAACGGCGTTGTTGCGCCAGCGGACGGTGCCGTCGATGATGGCGCGCTTGGGGAAAACTCGGACGGTGCCGAGCGGGTTTGACTCGATAGCGTCGAGCTCGAAGTGCTGGAGGGTGGCGGTGTCGCCGGGCAAGGGTATGGGATCTTCGGGACGGATGGCGCCGCGCAGACGGAAGGCGGGCAGGGGCTTGAGGAGATCCTGTCCCGTCATTTCTTCCCGCAGCATGTAAAAGGGTTCGTCCGGTTTGAGTTCGCGTGTGGCGAGGATGGTGAACGCATCGTTTTCCTCCATTTCTTCGTCGAAGGATTCCGGTAAATCGTTATCCCAGGAGACATGCTTGTAGCGGTTGTAGGTGGCGAGCCGCAATAGACGGGGCACCCTGCCGCCTTCCATCATTTTTATCCGCCAGAGCATTTCGGGCGACTGCTTGATTTTTCCGAGCGAGCCGATGCTTGTCTTGTTGACCGTGAGGTCGGTGCCGGTGTAACCGCCGTCGTAGGTGCGGTTCGTTGACCAATCATGGATTTTTTTCATCCCGATCTGGCCGCCGAAACCGATCATGCCGGCCGTGAGCAGGATCATCGCGAGGGCGAAAGGCCGGGCTTTCACGCGGGAGAACACCAGCCATCCGCCGAGCACCACGAGGCCGGGTAGGAAGATCCATGTTTCCGCGTGGCGGCCGAGGCTGGCCGCGACCATGGCCACGACGAAGTAGGGGTTTCCGAAATTGAAATGGATCAGCGCATCGCCGAGGCCGAGACGGCGGTTGCGCTGGCGGTGGAGCTCGCTGAAAAAGGAGAGGCTGTTGAGTGCCATGTCGTCGCGCAGGCCGTAGCTCTGAACGAACTGGAGCGGCAGCAGCAGCATGGGCAGCCATACCATCAGCTTCGGGAGGGCGGTGTAGCGGTCGCCGTCCAGCCAGATCAGGGTGCCGGCGATGACGGTGATGAGCATACTAATGCGCCAAGCGCGGGAGGCGGCGAGGTGATCGAAGTCCCAGCGGAAGCGGATCCAGTTCGCGCCTTCAAGAAGCAGCGCGGAGACCAATCCCATCGTCGCGTTGCCGCTCATCGCTCCCCAGAACAGCAGGGATGCGCCGAGAAGGAGGCGAGGTGGAGGCTGGACTTCGGGGCGCATGGGAGAGATTGGAGAGATTGGAGAGATTGGAGAGATTGGAGAGATTGGAGAGATTGGAGAGATTGGAGATTGGAGATTGGAGATTGGAGATTGGAGATTGGGGGAAGTTTTACGTTAGCTGGCGGCGGATAGTGTGGTGGGTAAGCGCAGGAGATCGCGGGCGATCGCGCCGCATTCTAGCCAGTGACCGATCACGCCGGGCGGGGCGGTGCCATTTCCTATCACGATCGGCACGCAGGGAATGGCGGCTTTTACGAGAGTTTTCACGAAATGTTCGCGGCTCTCGTCCCAGCCGTTGAGGGCGAGCAGGCAGGAGGTCATTTTCTCGCGGTGGCGGATCACGGTCTGCGCGAGCAGATCGAACTGGGTGCCGTGCTCGACCTCTACCCCGGCGAGGACTTCGAGAAGTTTCTCCGTGCGCTCCATGCCACGCCCGGCGGTAACGGTATGTGCCTCGCCCGCGATGAACATCAGGTCGAGCAGTGAATCGCTGCGATCGAGTCCAACGATGAACGATGCGGCGACGGAGACCATTTCCTCAAACACGGCGGAGTCAGGCGAGCCGGGAAAGGTGTCGAGCACGAGGGCGTAGCGCGGGAAAAAATTGTCTTCGAGTTCTTTCACCATCGGGCGGCCGGTGTGAGCCCAGCTTTTCCAATGGATCTGCCGGAGGGGATCGCCGGGGCGGTATTCGCGTAAGCCGACGAACTCGCCCGCGCTGCCGATCGCGTTGCTCGTTTCCTCGCCGCCAATGCGGAACGCGGCGGAGCCGGGCATGCTGAACGAGGGCAGCCGGTAACGTTTCGGCAGCACCACGAGCCGCGCGGGTGTAGATCTGGTGGGTGAGCATTTCTGGAAAAAGCCGAGCGGATCGGGCAGTAGCGCGCGGACATCGCCCATCGGGATCACGCCCCGGCGGGCGGGTGTAAGCTGCATGGAAACGCGGAGGCTCTCACCGGGCGCGAGGCGAAAGGTTTCCCCCGACTCCCGCGGGGTAAAGGCACACTTCCGCGAAGTCAGCCATTGCCAGCGGTAGTAAACCATTGTGCGGTCGAAGAGATTCCGCTTCTCCTCGCCCGGCTCCGGCGTGCCCGCGAACTCGGTGAATGAAGGGCGCGGATCGGGTGGTGTTTGGGTGAGGCGTGCGTCGCGCAGCTTGCGTTTCCCGATGTTTTTGAGTCGCACGGAGTAATGCAGCGGCTCGCCCGCCGTCGCGTGGCGTGGCATTTCCAGCGCGGCGGAAAGTTTCGCCCGGCGGAAAAGCGTCCACGTGAGGCTCAGTGTCACCAGTCCGAGCGAGAAACAGAGGATTTGGAAGATGGGATCTTTCGGCTGCCCCACGCTGAGGAAAATCCCCAGTGAAACCACCAGCAACGCCCCCACACCGGCAGGCCGTATCCGGCGTCCGAACCAATGACGGACGGATGCGCCTTGCCGATACAAGAGATGTAAAATTTTAAGTCTCAAATGAATGTAAATCTGAGGCTTTTCGAGAGATTCCAAGGAAGTGATTTCAATCTATGAACCGCAGTTGGGCATTTTCAGACTGTGTGAACCGGCTTGCCGGCAAGAAACCTGGAGATGTTTTCGGCGGTGATGGCCATGAGGCGCTGGCGGGCTTCGGTGGCGGCCCAGGCGATGTGCGGGGTGAGGGTTAGGTTTTTTGCGCGCAGGAGGGGGTTGGTGCGGAGGATGGGTTCGGCGGAAACGACATCACAGGCGGCGCCGGCGATGAGATCGGAGTTGAGGGCGTCGGCGAGGTCTTGCTCGACGATGAGCGCGCCGCGGGCGGTGTTCACGAGGAAGGCGGAGGGTTTCATTTTCGCAAGCGAGGCGGCGGAGATCATGCCGTGGGTATCCGGGGTGAGAGGGCAGTGAAGGGAGATGAAATCGGATTTCTCAAGAATCTCATCGATGGATGCCCATGCGAAGGGGAAAGCGGTCGCGGCGTTGCGGGAGCGCGAGTGCGCTATGATATTCATTTTGAATGCAGCGGCGAGTTCACCAACCCGCTGGCCGATGAGGCCGAAGCCGATGATGCCTAGGGTTTTCCCGGCGAGCTCGCGGAAATGCGGATTTTCCCAGAAACAGAAATCCGGGCAGCTTTCCCATGCGCCTTCCTTGGCAAGTTCGCTGTGGAAGGCGGGGCGCTTCGCAAAATCGAGGATCAGGGAGAAGACGAATTCCGCGACGGCGTCCGTGCCGTAAACCGGGACATTGGAAACGGGTATGCCGCGCGCGGCGCAGGCGGCGGTGTCGATGATGTTGTAGCCGGTGGCGAGGACGGAAATGAATTTAAGGTTCGGGAGCTGGCTCAAGGTTTCTGCGGAAAGCGGCACTTTGTTGGTGAGGATAATGTCCGCATCCCTCGCCCGCTCAACGATCTGGTCGGTTGGTGTTCGGTCGTAAACGGTGAGTTCGCCGAGTGCCTCGATGGCCGCCCATGGGTTGTCACCGGGGTTGAGGGTGTGGCCGTCAAGGACTGTGATTTTCATGTGAATGAAACTCTGGCTTCGGGGTGGAATGATCAAGTGCGAAGCGTTGACCCGCGCAGGATCCGTGCGCAGACGAAGCGGGAGTGAGAGGATGCTTGCGGAGAGAGGCCGCGTCATATCCCTTTTTTTCCGGGAAAGACGAGGTGAGAACGACGAGGTGGTGTCGGCGGTAGATGATATTTTTCACCTACTCACCTTCACCTCACGGATCAGGACGTCGTTTCCGGTGCCGGAGGCGTCGAGGAGGAAATGCCAGCCGAGTTTGGCGGTGAAGCGGGCGTCGTTGATTTTCCAGGTGTGGGTGTGCCACTTGTTATCGCCGGGAACGGACCAGAGGTTTGCGTTGCGCAGGCCATGGGTGGCCTCGTAGGTGAGGGTCAGGCCGGTGGGGTTCTGGAGGCCGTCGTCGGAAGGGAGGCGCTTGGCTTCCACGGTGATCTCGTAGGTTTTGTGCTCGGGGTCGATGAAGGTAGGATCGGCGAGGAAGGCGGTGCGGATAACGGGAGGGGTGGCGGTGAGGTGGAGGCGGTTGGCTTTCAGCTCCGCGTCCCAGGGGGTGTCGGCGGGGAGGATTTGTTCGATGCCGTTGGCTTGGTTTGTTTCGCCGAGGGCTAGGGAAACGGAGGGGGATTCGGCGTGGGATTTTCCGGGTGGAGCGGGTTCGGTTTTTTCCGGGATCCTGGCGAGGGTTTCGGCGGAGGCCTCGATGAAGACGCGGTCGAAGCCTGCGGCGCGGGCGGATGCGGCGGCGTGGATGAGTTGGTCTTCGGTGCCGGTGAGGGTAATGTGGACGGGCGTTTCGGCGGGTAGGCCGTGGTGGGTGAGGAGTTTCCGGACGGTGGCCAGCGCACCGGGCAGGATGCGGTCGGTGCCGGGGGAAACAGGGAAGGGGCTGAGGGAGACGAAATCAAACTGGCCCACCGCACCGTCGCGGAGACAGGCATCGAGGAATTGGAGGTCGTAGTGGGCGATGGTGATGCCTGTGCGGGCTTTAGAGTTCGCCTCGCGGGCGGATTTTTGGGCGAGGGTGAGTTGCTGCACATATTCGAAGGCCGAATTCGTCAGGCGGGGATCGAGACCGGCGGGGGGAAGGATTTCAAAATGCGTGACGGTTTCCCCGTAGGCGGCGGCGAAGGCTTTCGATGCGTCCTCCGCGGCAGGAATCACGGCGAAGAGTTCCGTGCCGTTTTCCTTGGCGGTCTTGGCGAGACGGGCTGGGTCCTCGTTCGGGAGGGAGGAAAAACGAATGGCTGGGAGGCCTTTGGGGATAACGGTTTCTCCGCCGGGTGGGAAAGAAAGTCCGATGGGAGATTCCGCGGAAAGGGCGGCGGTGGCGGCGAATAGGAGAGCGAGGGTTTTCATTCGGAGTCGGAGTGGGCGCGGATATCCATGATTGACTTGCGGTAAGCGTGTATGGCGCGGAGCAGGAGCGTGCCGAGGCAGATGATGCAGATGACCAAGGAGGCGTACATCACCTCATCGTCGTTCCCGCCTGCTTCCTCAAGGAACATCAGGACGGGCGGGATCCAGCAGAACAGCCAGAGGAGATTTTCGTTCGATAGGGAATCCGTGATGCCCGCGAGGACGGCGGAGAGGACGACGGAGGCGAGGAGGATCAGGACGTAGTTGGAAACGCGTTGCGGGCCGTTGATGCGGAAGACATTGATGATGACAGCGGGGAAAAGCAGTCCGGCGAGGCACGCGAGGCCGTAGATGAAATGATCTTGGCCACCGTAAGACGGTTGGTTGATGAGGAAGGGTGCGGTGGATATCCCGGTCAGCAGGAGGCAGAAAAAGAAGCCGGATGCCCAGCCGGGGAAGAGGAATAGCCCCGCGAGCTGGCCGAGCGGCCCGCGTTTCTCAAATTTCCGATAGGTCGGGGCGGCGAGGGGCGCGAACTCCGAGAGCGAGATCGCGAACACCGGTAGGAGCACGAACATGAGATAGAAAGGCAGCGCGTCGGTGTCCGTGAAAGACATGGAGCCGAGGACGGCGGCGATGATCGTGACGACGAGGGAGATGAGGCGGCGTAGGGTGGAGTGGTTCTCCGCATAGGGGGCGATCAGCGAGGTGCCGATGGAGAGCATGAAAAAACCCAGATAGGCGCAGGCCGCGAGGTAGATGGATACGAAAATGCGCGACTGTTCTGTATCGAGCGCGAAGTAGGTGGATATGTCGCCGCCGCGGAGTCCGCCGAGCAACAGGAAAAACGCGGCGATGGGCAGGGCGATCAGCAGCAAGGTGCGGAGGATCACCGAGGATGATGCGGAAAGGCCGACCGTGACGGCGGTGAGCGCGGCGGAACTCAGGAACAGCACAGCGAGCAACACGATTTCCCCGATCAGGTTCATGCCGCCGAAGAAATAGCGGAGGATGAGGTAAGGGATGATGGTGACCAGCAGTAGCGCGGACTGGCTCACGATGGACGCCCATTTTCCCGTGACGATGCGCCAGGCGGAGAGGCGGGTGAGCACCATCATGTCGATGGTGTTGCCCTTCACTTCCGAGGACAACGCGGTGATGCCGCGCATCGGCTGGATGATCAGCACCGCGATGGAGAACATAGTGAAGATGGTGCTAGAGATTATTTCCCCCGCCTCATCCGAGGAGGCGGCGGCTACGGCGGAAAGTAGGATCACACAGAGGATGATCTGGAGCGTCAGGAATACGCCGACGAAGGCCTTCGTGCGCATGCCTTGCCGCAGCTCCTTCACGAGCATGGGGGAGAGGCGGTCGGGGAAATCGGTTAGAAACTCAACTTTCATAGGTCTGATAGGTCCTATAGGACTTATTTCTCTTCAATGGGAAGCGGGGGCGGGGTGGCGAAGGCGGGTTGGTTTTTCTCGAGGTTGGCGAGGATGTCGATGAAGGCGTCTTCGAGGTTGCGCTGTTCGCGGTGGAAATCGACGACGCGGAGCTGATCCTTGACCATGCGCGCGAGAACGTCGGCGGCCTTGTTCGGGTCTTCTGTATCGATGCGGATGCGGCCGCCGTTTTTCCGGGACTCAAGGAACTCGATGTTCGGCTGGAGCACGGCCCAGTCGGAGAGTGCCTGCGGATCGCCGTCGAGCTGCACATCGTAAAGCACGCCGCCGAGGAGGTCGGTGGATTTCTTCAGGCTCTCCGAATCGCCATGGTGGACGATGCGGCCGTTGTTGATGAAGAGCAGGGAATCGCACATCTCGCCGAGCTCGGAGAGGATATGGGAGGAGATGAAAATCGTTTTGCCCTCTTTGGCGAGGACGCGGATGAGGTGCTTGAGCTCCACGCGCGCCTTGGGGTCGAGACCGGCGGCGGGCTCGTCCATGATCAGCACCTGCGGATCGTGCAGCAACGAGCGGCCAAGGCAAAGGCGCTGGGTCATGCCCTTGGAGAGCTTGTTGGAAAAGCGATCGGCGAGCGGGACGAGGTCGGTGAAATCCATGACCTCATCGATGCGCTGGCGGCGTTCCGCGCCCTTGTAGCCGAGCGCGCGGGCATAGAAGTCCAGGTATTCCAGGACGGTCATGTTGTCGTAGTTCCCGAAATGATCCGGCATCCAGCCGATCAGGCGGCGGACTTCGGCAGGGTGGTGGGTCACATTGATCCCGCAGATTTCGGCGTGGCCCATCGTCGGGTAGTCGAGCGATGCGAGGATGCGCATGGTGGTGGTTTTACCCGCACCGTTCGCGCCGACAAAGCCACAGACGGAGCCGTGGGGAATCTCAAAAGAAACCCCGTTGACCGCCTGCAGTGGGCCGAAGAAGCGGTAAAGGTTATGGACGGTAATCGCGGCGTTGCTCATGAAACTTTAAAATTTAAACTTTAAACCTCAAGGAAGAGGCTCTGTGACGGATTTCTTGCGGATGATGGAAGCGAAGATTTTCACGAGCTCTTCCGTTTCGGATATCAGAACGTGAAGAGCTTGGTGGGTATTGTCGTCGATCGGATTGCAGTCATTGAGAAGGCGGAGCCATAGGCCGGACTCGCGGGCTTCTTTTTTCGTGACGCGGAGGCGGTAGAGGCTGTCGGCATCGCTGATGGATTCGACCGACTCAACGTAGTTCGCGGCGACAGAGCCGGATGAGCGTAGGAGTTGTTTGATATCCGGCCACGAGACGGGATCCCATTTCGTGTTCCGCAGAAACATCCGGACTTCCAAAGCGAAGGCATAAGTGCGCTCTTCAAGATCATAGGGCTTGGATTTATTCTGTGGCGTAGTCACCAGCGTCTTCCTTGTGGTTTAAAGTTTAAAATTTAAAGTTTCAGCGGGCGATCGGGCCGGTGATGACGGTGTCCGTTTTCCAGTCGATGCCGGGGTGCGTTTCGACGGCGGGCGCTTGTTTCGCGAAGGCGATGTAGCTGTCGTTGCGGTCGGCGACGCGGCGGAGGAAGGCTTGGTTGCGGTCGGTGAAGCGTTTCGCGGTGTCGTTGAGGATGGGTTGCACCATGGTGGGATCGACGGGGGTGAGCTTGGCGGGCTTGCCTTTTCCGATGTTCTCACCGCGGTGCCACTGGCCGGACGGGTCGCGGTAGAGGATCATTTCGAGGGGGAAATCGAAGGTGGAGACGACGGTGTCGGGGGCGTTGGTGGCCTCGATGCGGCCGCGGGTGGGGAGGACGGCGGTGACGAGCTGGCCTTGCTCGGAGCGGCTCTGGAACCAATCGCCGCTGGCAAAGAGGCCGCCGGATGTGGGCTGGAGATCATAGGTTCCCGATGAGCCATAGGTTCCCGATGAGCCGGAGGTGAAGCGCGCCCAGCGGCTGGGGGCGAGCGGGGTTTGTGCAATGAGGGCGGGCGTTTCCACGGTGAAGGAGGGCGATGTCATCACGCCGCTGCGGGAAAACTGCTCTTGATGGATGAAGGCGGCGTTCTGGTTTCCGTCCGGGCGGACTTCCATCAACGTGAGGCGCGTGCCGTTTCCGCCGAAGCCATCCTCGAAAATAATCAGCGCGATGAGGATGAGCGAGGTGCCGATGGAGATCAGGGGGGTGGTGATGAACAGGCGGTGGCGGCGGCCCGACTTTGCGAAGATGAAAAGGTTTACCGGCCCTACGAGGATGCCGAAGGCGAGGAGTATGAGGACGAAGAGGATGTAGTTGAAGGATTTTTCGCCAAAGGATTTCTGGAGCGGCCACGCGGAATTGAAGTCTCCGGTGATGGCGGCGAGGCGGTGCTTGGTGGCGCGCTTGGTATAGGCGAGGTCGACCGTATCTGCTGCGTTGAGGCGGAGGTCGGGCTTGATGGATTTGATGAGGGCTTCGCCGTAACCGGGATCTTCGGGTAGGCCTAGCGAGGCGGCGGTCGGATTGCCACTCGCGTAAATGACGAGTTGCCCGCCGAGGCGCACCCATGAGACGATGCCATTTTTTGGGCCGGGAGGGACATCCGCCCAATCGGCCCCGGTGAGCATGATCGTATCGAAACCGGAGAAAGCGCGCCAGTCGTCGGGGAGGCGCTTGGGATCGAACTTCGAGGAGAAAAATCTGCGGCCGCCATAGCCGGAGGAGGCAAAGCGTGATGATGCGGTCTCGGTGTCGAGCGCGGAGCCGTTGGGAGTGTAAAGGGCCTCGCTGAGCAGGACCCAGGGGAAATCCGGGGAAAAGCTGGTGTCCGCGGAACCCGAGGTTTTACCCATCGAGCCGCTGAGATTGACGGTGAAATTTTGGTAAACCGGGTCGCCGTTATGGACGGCAAGCGGCACGAGGATGTCCGTGACCACCGTTTTTCCCGGCGGGATGGCATAGGAGAAAGACGAACTGCAACTGGTGCTTTCGCGATAGGTCGTGGAGTCTTTGAAATCGAGGAAGACCTTGTGCGGGATCTTCTGGTTATTGACGATGGTGACGCGGACGGGATGGAAGCCGCCGAGGCTGGGGTTCGAGAACAGCGCCATGGCCTCGATGTGGGTGTCGGTCTTGGTGTCGGCGACCTGGCGGAAAAGCGTTTCCTGGGCGTGGAGCGGGAGGAGGGAAAGGAGGAGAGCGAGGAGGAGGCGGCTCATGGGATTTTGCTGATTAAGAGGAGAGAGGCGACGGCAAGTCCCCTTGACGGACTGGGACAGCATGTCCCAGCCACGGTTCGTTAGGCGGGGACTAGGGTTTTCGGGGTGGGGGAGTCCTGGAAGGGCACTTGCTTGAGAAGGGTGGCGACGACGGAGTTCGGTGAGTGGCCGTCCACGCGGGCGTTGTAATCGAGCACGATGCGGTGGCGCAGCACGGCGGGGGCAATGGCTTTCACGTCCTCGAAAGAGGCGTTCATGCGCTCGTGGAGGAGGGCGCGGGCTTTCGCAGCGGAGGCCATGGCGAGGGCGGCGCGCGGGCTGGCTCCGAAGCGGATCAGCGCGGCGGTATCCGATTGGCCGGGGTGGGTGGAATCGACAAGGCGGGCGATGTAGTTCGCGACGACATCCGGCATGTGGATGCGGCGCACCAGGGCGAGCAGGCTGGTGAGCGTTTCGCCGGTCATGATCGGATCAACCTGCGGCTCGGTGCCGATCTCGCGGTGGGAAACGATGCGCTGGAGGGTCTCCACATTGTTGCGGGTGATCTCCAGCTTGAAAAGGAAGCGGTCGAGCTGCGCCTCAGGCAGCGGGTAGGTGCCCTCAAGCTCGATGGGGTTTTGCGTGGCGAGCACGAAGAAAGGCAGCGGCAGGTCGTGGGTTTTTCCGAGCACGGTCACGCGGCGCTCCTGCATGGCCTCGAGGAGGGCGGACTGCGTTTTCGGCGAGGCGCGGTTGATTTCGTCGGCGAGGACGATGTTCGCGAACAGTGGGCCGGGCTGGAACACGAACTCGCGGCGGCCATCGACCTCCTGAAGTACGGGATTTCCCGTAATATCGCCGGGGAGGAGATCGGGAGTGAACTGGACGCGCTTGTTTTCGAGGCGCAGGAGCTTCGAGAGGCCTTTCACAAGTTCGGTTTTTCCAAGACCGGGCAAGCCCTCCAGCAAGATGTGGCCGCGAGCAAGGACGCCGGTGATGACCAGCTCGATGATTTCCTCCTGGCCGAAAAGTACACGGTTGAGGCCTTGGCTGAGGGAGCGGAGGTGTTTCGCGGCTTCGGCGACTTCGGTCTCGGTAGCGTATTCCATGCGCGGAGGTTTCAGAAAAAGGGAGGAAAGCGCAAGAGCGGAGGCGAGCCTAACTAATGGAATTTAACCACAGATGAACGGGATGAACGCAGATGTAAGATGGGATAAGAAATGAGTTTACTGAGGTTTAATTCGCGAATCCTGCCTCTACACCCTCTACATCCTCTTTATCTGCGTTCATCCCGTTCATCTGTGGTTGATTCCTAAGTTCGTTAGCAAGGGCTTCAACCGCTTCCTTCGGGTGGTTCGCGGAAACGGTGATGCGCAGGCGGGCGGTGCCTTGCGGGACGGTGGGGAAACGGATGGCGGGCGCGAGGAAGCCTTTTTCCCGCAGCGCGGCGGAGGCGGCGAGCGCGGTTCCGTTTTCCCCCAGGATGTGGGGGATGATCGCGCTGGGTTGGTTCTCCCGCAGGATCGCGATGTTTTCGAATAGAGTTTCGCGCAGCGTTTTCCCCTCATCGGAACGGATGATCCCGAGGGCGGCGAGCGCGGCGTGGGCGAGCGCAGGCGGCGGGGCGGTGGTGTAGATGAAAGGGCGGGCGCGGTTCGTGATGAGATCGATCCAATCCCGCGACGCCGCGAGGTATCCGCCGGAAAGGCCGACCGCCTTGCTGAGCGTGCCCATCTGGAACGGGATTTTTTCCTGGAGTCCGAGTTTCTCCGCAAGACCCATACC
>Ga0247837_1001636_pt1 | contig 45520 bp, 39 predicted proteins | sample LaCtaG_2_FD_187115 | JGI IMG/M metagenome (GOLD analysis project Ga0247837, IMG submission 187115) | Freshwater microbial communities from meromictic Lake La Cruz, Castile-La Mancha, Spain - LaCruzMarch2015_14.5m | ecosystem: Environmental > Aquatic > Freshwater > Lake | place: Spain: Castile-La...
GAAGCTGAAAATTCATCTACCAATACAGCGAGGTAATGCTCATCAATAAAGGCATCATCATCTAAAAAGGTAATTAATTCAAAGTTGGCGTGTTGAATGGCATGATTTCTTGAAAAAGAAAGCCCTTGTTCTGCTTCTTCACAATAACGCGTTTGTAAACTGGGATTTTTGCGCTGAAATTCTTGAAAAAGTTCGGCTGTATTTCCCGGTGAATTGTTATTGACAAGGACCACTTCAAATTGATCTGTTGCTAACGTTTGTTTTTCGATTGACGCAAATAATTGCGGAAGGTATTTCTCCCGATTATAGGTACAAATGGCAACTGAAATTTTTAACATTGACAACCCTTTTTATTGAGCTAAAAGTAACTTAATTTCTGAGATGGCCATTGAAAGTCCACTTGGTAATTTTCCGCCAGCTGTTGCAAAAAAGTTTTGTCCGCCACCTCCTCCTTGAATGTGCTGAGCTGCTGAGCGTATTAGCTTCGAAGCGTCCCAGCCTTTATCCTTCACCAAATTTTCCGAAATGATTAAACTCAAGGTGCATTTTGCCCCATCTTTATTGCCAATTACACCCACAAAATTATCCGTTTCACTTTTTAATTGAAATAAAATATCTTTCACTGAATCACTATCTAAATCTACGATCTCACCTAAAAATTGAATGCCATGTTCAGCGCTAATTTTTGTTGAAAGTACCGCCTTTGTTGCTTTGCTTTTTTCGCGTTGGAATTGTTCTAATGACTTCGTTAACTCATTGTTTTTCTCGATTAAATCAAGTAATGTTTTTTGTATATTTTGAGGATGCTTTAATAGGGCACTTAGCTGATCTAAGGTCGCAGACTTTTCTTTGTAATAGTCTTGTGCTCTTGGTCCTGTTATCGCTTCAATTCTTCGGATGCCGGCTGCCACTGCTGCTTCGGAAGTTATTTTGAATAGACCAATTTTTCCGGTTGATGGAACGTGAATTCCACCACATAATTCTACCGAATCTCCAAATTTGATAACTCGGACGGCATCGCCGTACTTTTCGCCAAATAAAGCCATGGCACCCAACTTTTTTGCTTCCTCGATCGGTACAGCACGTCGCTCTTCCAAGGGGATATTTGAATGAATCGCTAAGGTAACCATTGCTTCAATTGCTGCTAATTCATCATCTGTTATTTTGGCAAAATGGGAGAAGTCAAAGCGTAAATTGGAAGGATTTACGAGTGAACCTTTTTGCTCCACATGATTCCCCAGTACCGAACGTAAAGCGTGATGTAATAAATGCGTAGCGGAATGATTGTCAGCACTTAAATTGCGTTTATCGTCATCAATCTGAGCAGTAAATACGCCACTTAATTCAGCAGGAATTTTTTCCGTTAAATGGATTATTAAATTATTTTCTTTTTTCGTATCAAAGATGGAAATGGTGGAAGCTTCATTACGAAGTATTCCTTTATCTCCTACTTGGCCACCTCCTTCTGGATAGAATGGAGTTTGATTCAATACCAATTGAAAAAAGTCTTTTTGCTTTTGAGATACTTTGCGGTACTTGATAATACGAACTTCAGCACTTGTATGGTCATAACCAATAAATTCGGTTGTTTCGTCAGGATTAACCTGAACCCAATCGGCTGTTTCTACAGCTGTTGCTGCGCGCGATCTATCTTTTTGAATCTGAAGTTCGTGATCAAAAGCAATCTCGTCGATGCTTAAGCCATTTTCTCTTGCAATTAACGAAGTTAAATCGACGGGAAAACCATAGGTGTCATACAATTCAAAAACGGCATTTCCAGCAATTATAGGTTGGTTTTGTGCTTTACATTCGTTCATTAGCAGTTCCATTCTTTTAATTCCGAGCTCTAGTGTTCTGAAAAAACTATTTTCTTCTTCGCGAATTACTTTTGAAATGATGTCTTTTTGCGCGATCAATTCTTGGTAAGGATGTCCCATTAATTTGCATAATACGAGCGATAAGTCACTCAAAAAAGATTCCTTTAATCCCAATGTTTGGTAGCCGTAACGCACTGCTCTTCGCAAAATTCTTCGGATAACATACCCAGCACCGTTGTTGGCCGGTAGTTGTCCGTCGGCAATTGAAAAAGCGATGGTCCGCACGTGGTCAGCGATAACGCGAAGGGCAATGTCCGTTTCTTCCGATTTCCCATAAGGAATCCCAGAAACCTTAACCATGTGTTGAATCAAGGTTTGAAATAAATCAGTATCGTAGTTGGATTGCTTTCCTTGAAGTGCCATTGCTAAGCGCTCCAATCCCATGCCTGTATCAACGTGAGTAGAAGGAAGGTTTTCCAAGGAACTATCGGCTTTTCGATTGAATTGCATGAAAACATTGTTCCAAATTTCAATCACTTGTGGATGGTCGTTATTTACTAAATCGCGACCAGGCATTTTCTTTTTATCAGCTTCATCACGTAAATCCACGTGAATTTCGGTACATGGACCACAAGGTCCCGTATCGCCCATTTCCCAAAAATTATCTTTTTTAGAAGCCAAAATAATTCGATCTTCCGCTATAAATTTTTTCCAAATGCAATAACTTTCTTCATCGCGCGGTACATTATCCGCTTCATCTCCTTCGAAAACGGTAACATACAGTTGATCTTTTGGAATTTTATACACTTCCGTTAATAATTCCCAAGCCCAAGAAATCGCCTCTTCTTTGAAATAATCTCCAAACGACCAATTTCCCAACATCTCAAACATGGTATGATGGTAGGTATCAACACCCACTTCTTCTAGGTCATTGTGCTTTCCAGATACGCGCAAACATTTTTGGGAATTAGCCACCCGCTTTTCGCTTGCTACTTGGTACCCCAAGAAAAAATCCTTGAATTGATTCATTCCTGCATTGGTAAACATTAAGGTTGGATCATTTTTCACGACCATCGGCGCTGATGGAACAATTTTATGTCCTTTGCTTTCAAAAAAATCAAAAAATTGCTGCCTTATTTCAGATACGGTCATTTTATATTCTATTTAAAGCAAATTTATGAAAAGCTACGCACGTGGCACTTAATTTATTAATTTTTAGAAAACTCATTTCAAACATCTTTTATCAGATTCTTTCCTTAAAAGCTATAATTAATTGATTCTTTTTCATATATTTAGAATAAAGAGTAAAATTTTGGTTATGTTGGGATTAGAAATTATAGAAGAAAAATTAATAGAAATTAGAAATAAAAAAGTTTTATTAGATTGCGATGTAGCTCATTTATATGGAATAGAAACCAAACGTGTAAATGAAGCTGTAAAGAATAATCCTGAAAAATTTCCTGAAGGATATGTGATCTATTTAGATGAAGAAGAAACCGATTTTCTAAGGTTTAGCAACTCGTTTGTAGAAATTGGAGCTGAACCGGTCGAAAATTTCGACCGGTTCAAAAATATCAAACATTCAACAGTAAGACCAAAAGCATTCACTGATAAAGGATTGTATATGTTAGCAACGATACTAAAAAGTCCAAAGTCGACTCAGACAACAATTGCAATCATTGAAACTTATTCTAAATTTAGGCAGTTTTCAAAAGCGATTCTATCGATTTCAGAAAATAAAAATGAGAAAACGAATAAAGAATTGATGGAAAAAGGGGGAACTATACTTTCAGAAATTTTGGTGGGTGATACGCAACTTGATGAAACGGAGACTTCAATAGAACTCAATTTTGCATTATTAAAATTGAAGCACATTGTGAAACGAAAAAAGTGATGTTAATTCCTACTTATATTACTTTTGTATAAATTAATTATAATGGAATTCATCGATCCCCTTTTGGATAAATACGTTTGCGAGCATACTGCAAATGAAAGTGACTTGTTAAAGAAAATAAACCGTGAAACGCATTTGGAAGTACTTCAGCCGCGCATGTTGAGTGGTCATTTTCAAGGACGTGTATTGAGCATGTTTTCCAAGATGATCCAAGCGGAGAATATACTGGAAATTGGCACTTATACTGGTTATTCGGCACTTTGTTTAGCGGAAGGATTGACGCCTAATGGAAAATTAGTGACGATTGATATCAACGAAGAATTAGCGTCAAGAGTGAGGGGCTATTTTGTTGAATCTCCTTACAGTGAACAAATAGAGTATTTAATTGGTGATGCGATGACAATCATTCCGAATCTCAAGTCACAATTTGACATCGTATTTATTGATGCCGATAAATCGAATTACATCAATTATTATCATTTAGTATTTTCCATGGTAAAAGTTGGTGGGTACATCATCGCTGATAATGTGTTGTGGTCTGGAAAAGTAATTGATGCCTCCCAACATGATAAAGACACCTCATTACTAAGAGAATACAACCAACTTGTTCATCAAGATGATCGAGTAGAGGAGGTCTTATTCCCAATCCGTGATGGATTGATGATTGCACGAAAAATTAACGAATGAATACACACGAAATTCGTGTTACAGGGGACGGTTCAAAAACTATTTTTCTCCCTGAATTAAATGAAACGTATCATTCGACTCATGGTGCCTTGCGGGAAGCTCGTCACGTGTTCATAGAACATGGTCTTGAATTACTAAAAGATAGGAGGGAGGTTCATGTCTTAGAAGTTGGCTTCGGAAGTGGTTTAAATGCGCTACTTACCGGATGTTGGTCAGAAGACAATAGGGTTAGTGTAAATTACACGGCGCTCGAAGCTTTTCCGCTAAGTACGGCAATTTGTTTCGAATTAGATTATCCTTCGCAAATAGGTGAGCATTCCATCTTTTTGAATCAAACAATCATCCAATCAGCCTGGAGGAAAGAAAATCAAGTGTCTGCCCATTTCAGTCTTACTAAAATAGATACTAGAATTCAAGTATTCGAAACGGATCAGTGTTTTGATTTAATTTATTTTGATGCTTTTGGTCCGCGCGCTCAGGCAGAAATGTGGGAGTACGCTATTTTAGAGAAAGCGCATAATTTTTTAAAAACAGGTGGAACTCTTGTCAGCTATTGCGCAAAAGGTCAATTTAAGCGTGACTTAAAAGCGGTAGGATTTCGAGTTGAATCACTTCCTGGTCCTCCCGGTAAACGCGAAATGACAAGAGCAAAACGTTTGGTATAATACATAACGAGTTTAGTAAAAGTAAAAAGTGGGGTTCTATTCTGATAGAAAAATAGTACTGGTATCCTTTTTTTATAGGCGTTTATTTCTTAAGGTTTTTAATTATTTTATTGCACCTTTCAAAACAATGCCTATCTTTGCAAAAGTTTTTCATAAAGTATGAAAGCTTACATAATAATTATTTAACTAAATATTGGCATGTATTTAAACCCAGAGGTTAAAAAAGGAATCTTCGCTAAACATGGCGGATCAGATACGAATACTGGTTCGACGGAAGGTCAAGTTGCATTATTCACGTATCGTATTAGTCACCTTACTGAGCATTTGAAAAAAAATCGAAAAGATTTTGGAACACAACGTTCATTGCAGTTATTAGTAGGTAAAAGGAGAAGTTTATTAGACTATTTGAAAAGTAAAGATATCGAAAAATACCGCGCTTTAGTTAAAGAATTAGGACTTCGTCGTTAATTCAAAACAAGTGCAAATTTATTGGAGGGGACATTCGGCATTAGTCGTATGTCCTTTTTTTGTGTAATAATTAAGTAAATAAATAAAAATGAATATAGGAATTAGAAAGTCAATGGTCACCGGTGGTAAAACAATCAGCGTTGAGACCGGTAAATTGGCAAAGCAATCGGATGGCGCTGTTGTCGTTCGAATGGGGGACACGATGTTGTTGGCAACTATCGTTTCTTCTCAAGAAGCAAAAGAAGGGGTAGACTTCCTTCCATTAACAGTTGATTACCGTGAAAAATATTCGGCAGCAGGACGTTTTCCTGGTGGATTTTTCCGAAGAGAAGCAAGACCTTCTGAAACTGAAATTTTAGTAATGCGTTTAGTGGATCGCGCTTTACGACCACTTTTTCCAGATGATTACCACGCTGAAGTTCAGTTAATGATTCAATTATTGTCATATGATGGTATTCATAATCCGGATGCGTTATGTGGATTTGCTGCCTCTGCTGCTATTGCTGTTTCTGATATTCCATTTAATGGTCCAATGTCTGAAGTACGTGTTGGTCGTGTTGATGGTGAATATGTATTAAATCCAACAATGGCTGAAATGGCTCTTTCGGATATTGATATCGTGATTGCAGGTACCATGAAAGACATCAACATGTTAGAAGGTGAAATGCAAGAGATTTCTGAAGATGAATTAATCGAGGTTTTCAAAATTGCGCATATTGCCATTAAAGAACAATGTCAATTTCAATTAGACCTAGCTGCTGAAATTCCAACTTCACAACCTAAGCGTACGTATTCGCACGAATCTCACGACGAAGCGGTTAAAGCGAAGGTTTATGAATTAGCCATGGAAAAATGTAAAGATGTAGCGAGAATGGGCTTGGCGAATAAAGCGAAGCGTACTGAATTGTTTGATGCCATTAAATCCGAAGTTAAAGCAAGCTACTCCGATGAAGAATTAGCCGTAATTGGAAAATTCATTTCACCTTATTTTTCTGAAGTTAAAAAGAAAGCGGTGCGTTGGGTAATGTTAAACGATCGTAAGCGTTTGGATGGACGTCAGTTTGATGAAATTCGTCCAATCTGGGCTGAGGTAGATTATTTACCAATGGTTCACGGTTCTGCTGTATTTACAAGAGGAGAAACGCAATCATTGACTACCTTAACCTTGGGTGGAAAAATGGATGAGCAATTAATTGACGGTGCTACCTTTAAAGGAACAGAACGTTTTATGTTGCATTATAATTTCCCACCGTTTTCAACGGGTGAAGCGAAGCCATTAAGAGGAACTTCTCGACGTGAAATTGGACACGGTAATTTAGCTTTACGTGCGCTTAAGCCGGTTCTTCCAGATGATAATCCTTACACAATTCGTATTGTTTCTGATATATTAGAATCCAATGGTTCGTCTTCTATGGCAACTGTTTGTGCTGGAACTTTAGCATTAATGGATGGTGGAATTCAAATCAAAGCACCAGTTTCTGGTATTGCAATGGGTTTAATTACGGATGAAGGTAAATTTGCCATTCTTTCTGACATTCTAGGTGACGAAGATCATTTAGGTGATATGGATTTCAAAGTGACGGGTACTGCTAAAGGTATCACCGCTTGTCAGATGGATATCAAAGTAGATGGTTTGCCTTACGAAGTGCTAATCCAAGCGTTGGAGCAAGCAAAAGCAGGTCGTCTTCATATACTTGATAAAATTATTGAAACAATGCCGGCACCTCGTGCTGAATTAAAGCCACAGACGCCACGAGTTGAAACATTTATTGTGCCTAACGACATGATTGGTGCGATAATAGGCCCTGGAGGAAAAATCATTCAAGGTTTGCAAAAAGAAACAAAAACAATAATTACAATCGAGGAATTACCGTCTACAGAAGGTCGCGTACAAATTCTTTCCAACAATGGAGACGATATGAACGAAGCGGTTCGTAGAATAAAATCAATCGCTTTTCCACCTCAAGTAGAGGACGGTGCAACGTATCATGGTAAAGTGAAATCCGTTAAGGAGTTCGGTTGTTTCGTTGAAATACTTCCTGGTACAGACGGTTTAATCCATATTTCTGAATTCTCTTGGGAGAAAGTAGCAAAAATGGAAGATGTCTGTAAAGAAGGAGATATGATTGATTTCAAAGTAATTGGTAAAGACCCAAAAACTAAGAAATGGAAATTGTCCCGAAAGGTACTTTTGGAAAGACCGGTTAGAGAAGAGGAAGCTCCTCAATCTTAGGTTTTTCATTCTTATAAAGTTATCAACAAAGGCGGATTTTATCCGCCTTTTTTAATGTTATGTTCACATTATAATTATTGATTTAGTTAATTTTGCATAAAAAAATAATATGAAAAATAGTTTACTCTTATCTTGCCTCTTCTTGCTCACCTTTGCTTTTGGGCAATCTTTCGAGCCCTTTAATTTTACAGGATCAGTTTCCTCTAATGGTTGGACAATGCACAGTGGGATTTTGGGACAAATGCAAGCCATTACTACTCCTTCGAATGTGGGGAATAGTTTGTATTTTACCAACCTTGAAGCATCTGCTGGCAATCGTACTACACTAGTTGCAGGAAATACAGAAGATGTAAATAAGGCGATAAGTGGTATTACTGGATCTGGGTATTTATCTTTTTTAATTAATGTGCCAAATACAACAGGAATAAATCCAGCCGGCGAATATTTTACCGGTTTTGGAGCCACAACAGGGGCAGCTGTTACTGTTTTAGGGGCAAGAACTTTTATTAAACCAGGACTTACACCCAATACCTTTCAATTAGGAATTCTAAATACGAGTGGTGGAACGGTTACAACAACTTATTCCCCAACTGAATACCCATGTGGAGTTACCGTATTTGTAGTAGTGAAATTGGTAGGCACTACCAACCCAATCCAAGCTTCTTTATGGATAAATCCAACGCCAGGAACTGCTGAGCCTGTTGCTACTGTTACGAATGCTATGGGAACTGGTTTATTTGCTTCTTTTGCTTCCATTTTTATGAGACAAGCTGGTACCTTAGCTTCTGGTACGGGATCTCTTGAATTGGATGAATTTCGTTACGGTTCAACCTGGGCATCGGTAACTCCTTGTGCCTCACCAACAAGCTATTATGCCGATGTGGATAACGATGGTTTTGGAAATCCAGCCGTCCTCGTTCAAGCATGTTTACCTTTACCTGGTTATGTTACCAATAGTACGGATTGTAACGACAATAATGCAGCAATCAATCCGAATACAATTTGGTATATAGATGCAGATAACGATGGGTATGGAAATTCAGCACTTACTGCTACCGCTTGTATCCAGCCAATAGGATACGTGGCTAATAGCACGGATTGCAATGATGCGAATCCATTGGTATTTCAAACAAGTACTTGGTACGTTGATGCTGATAATGATGGCTTTGGTAATGCAGCGACATCGATATCTAATTGCGGACAGCCGCTTGGATATGTTTCAAATGCTACGGATTGTAACGATAATGCAGCAGCAATAAACCCAAGTGCCAATGAAGTATTTGATGGAATTGACAATAACTGTAATGGTGTGACCGATGAAGGCTTTACACCAGTTGCTTATTATTTGGATCAAGATGGAGATGGGGTAGGAGGCTCGACTTTTGTTTTGGGTGTTACTTCTCCTGGACCAAATTACACGCTTACCACAGGGGATTGCAATGATAATAATCCACTTATGTTCCCTGGAAATCCTGAAGTATGTGATCTTTTGGATAATGATTGTGATTTACTAATCAATGAAGGATTGGTATTCCTAACGTATTACCAAGATAATGATGGTGATACCTACGGAAATGCATCGGCTCCCTTAGTGGCTTGTTCTATACCTGTTGGTTATGTTTTGGATAGCACTGATTGTAATGACTTAAACATCGCTATTAATCCAGGTGCTATTGATGTTGCTGGAAACGGAATTGATGAAGATTGCAGCGGACTTGATGCGCCAATTATTCCATTAACGCTTGGTCTATATGAATTTACAGGAGCTTCTGCCTGCCCAGTAACAAGTAATCTTGTAACTACGCAACCGGTTAATGCCTTGTTTTCACCATTTTCTAATTTAGGGGTTACTTGCTCGCCTACAGCGAATGTATTTAGTGCTTCAACGTGGAATCAATCCAATACAATTGACTTAAATCAATACAATGAATTTTCTATTGTTGCCGATTCTTGTTTCGGGTTGAATCTTTCTTCCGTAGCTTTCCATCATCGTACAAGTGCTTCTGGAGGAAGTCCTACTTGGATACTTCGTTCAAGTTTGGATAATTTCTCCACAAATATTGGCTCAGGTTTGTCTGGAAATAATGGTAATGTTGTATTAGATGATACCGTTTTATTATCGCCTGCATTTTCAAATATTCAACAAGTTACTTTCCGTTTTTATTTAACAAATATCGGAGCGGTAGGATCAACATGGCGAGTGGATAATGTAAGTTTATACGGTAATATAGTGGCAACGCTTCCACAACTTTATTATGCTGATATGGATGGTGATGGATTTGGTAATCCTTCCACTTCAATATTATCTTGTACAGCAGTAGGAAATTATGTTTCCAATAATACGGATTGTAATGATAATGATTCCTTAATTAATCCATTAACAGTTTGGTTCGTGGATCTTGATATGGATGGTTTTGGTAATCCTAACAGCTTTGTAACGTCTTGTCTTGCACCTCCTGGAACTGCTATAAACGGATTGGATTGCGACGATACAAATAACCAGTTGAATTTAGTGGACATGTACTATGTGGATGCTGACGGAGATGGTTTTGGTGATGATGCTACAGGAGTAGAGCAATGTGCTCAACCAGCAAATACCGTTACGATTGGTGGTGACTGTGATGATGCGGATTCAACTATTTATCCTGGTGCAACTGAATTATGTGACGGCTTCGATAATAACTGTAATGGTGTGAACGACGAAGGATTAATTTTCAATATTTATTTTGTGGATGCTGATAATGACAACTTTGGAACGGGTGTTGGAGAAAGTTTGTGTGAGGATCCAGGGGTAGGTTATGTATTAATGGGTGGAGATTGTGATGATAATAATGATGCGATCTTCCCAGGTGCAACTGAAATCCTTGACAATAGTATCGATGAAAATTGCGATGGGGTGGATAATTACTTGAGTTTAGTGGATTTGAATGCAGTGGATGTGTTGTTATTCCCAAATCCAAGTGCAGGTAGTTTCACACTTGAGCTTCCTATTTCGTTGGAAAATAATAAGTTACTTATTACTGACTTAAATGGAAAAATAGTAGTGGAGTATATCTTCAGCGGCTCAAGTATTTCAGTAGACGTTTCTTCTTTAATGAATGGATGTTACATCCTACAGATTGAAGCTCAAAATCGCATAATTACAGAGCGGTTTATTATTGCCAAATAGTATTAGTTTTATTGTTTAAAGGCGTAATTTAGTACTGTAATTAATTCTTTAGGTGACATGTTACGCCTTTTTATTTAATAATCTAGTATGAAAAAATTCGTTCTTTTTGTTTTGTGTTTGAATATTTTCCAGCTTGTTATAGCCCAAAATACGTGGCAACAAGAGGTGAATTATAAGATAAATGTGACTCTAAATGATGTAGACCATATCTTATCAGCTATTGAAAAGATTGAATACATCAACAATTCGCCCGATGAATTAACAAAGATCTATTTTCATCTTTGGCCAAATGCGTATCGCGATTCCAGATCTGCTCTCGCGAAACAATTATATGAATCTGGGAATAAAGAATTGTATTATGGTGAGCAAAAAAATAGAGGAGGGATCGATTCATTGGATTTTAAAGTCGATGGTGAAAAAGTGATGTGGGAATTTGATGCTGATCATTCTGATGTTTGTTATTTAATTTTAGCTAAACCACTAAAGCCGAACCAACAAATTACCATTTCGACTCCCTTTAGAGTGAAAATTCCGTCTGGTTCGATTTCTAGACTTGGTCACATTGAACAGTCGTATCAAATCACGCAATGGTATCCAAAACCAGCTGTTTATGATAGTAACGGTTGGAACTTTATGCCTTATTTAAATCAAGGGGAGTTTTATTCGGAATACGGTTCTTTTGAAGTGAGCATTACTTTACCCCAAAATTACGTGGTGGGTGCTACCGGTGATTTACAAACTCAGTCTGAAAAGGACTTCTTGGATGCACTATCAACTAAAACGTTGGTTAATATTCCGTTGATGCTTCAGGAAAAACAAAGCACCGAGGGCACAACTAAATTCCCTGCCTCCAGCCCCGAAAAAAAGACGATCGTTTATAAGCAGGATAAAGTCCATGATTTTGCTTGGTTTGCTGATAAGCGTTTTGCAGTATTGAAAGGTGAAGTTGAATTACCAAGTTCAAAAAGAAAAGTGACATCGTGGGCAATGTTTGTGCCTCATAATACCTTGTATTGGCAAAATGCGATTGAATACATTAATGATGGAACCTATTATTATTCCCTTTGGAATGGGGATTATCCTTATAATAATGTTACAGCGATTGATGGCACAATTAGCGCTGGCGGCGGCATGGAATATCCTACCATAACTGTTATTGGTAATACGAGTTCCAAAGAAGAACTGGAAGTTGTTATCGTGCATGAAGTAGGTCATAATTGGTTCTATGGAATTTTAGGTTCCAATGAGCGTGTGCATGGCTGGATGGATGAAGGGATCAACACATTAAATGAAGTACGCTATGTACAAACCAAATATCCTGACAATACGAGGCTTTCGGACATGGTTTTGAATGGAAAATTTCATTTAAATGACCTAGACCATCATGATCAAGGGGATGTTTTTTATCGAATGGTGGCATCTTTAGGGTTGGATCAGCCCATTGAAACGCACTCCGCAGATTTCACTTCAACGAATTACGGTGTAATTATGTATCAAAAAACAGGACTTGTTTTTTATTACTTAAAGGATTATTTAGGAGATAGTATTTTTGATCAAGCCATGCATGTGTATTTTGAAAAGTGGAAATTTAAACACCCGCAACCAAAGGATTTACAGGCCGTTTTTGAAAATTTCACAGGAAAGGATTTATCTTGGTTTTTTACAGATTTAATTCAAACATCCAATCATATTGATTATAAAATTGCAAGCGTTCGTAGTGGAAAAACCGGCTCTGTGGTAAAAGTTAATAACGTTGGACAAGTTAATGGGCCTATCGAATTAAATGTATTTAAAAACGACTTATTGCTTGAATCGGTATGGTTGGAGCCAGGGCAAGAAGAAATTGGTATTGCTTCAAATCTTTCTGAAATTACACGGATTGCTATTGATGACTCAAAGGATATTCCTGAAGTCAATCGAACGAATAATAATTATTACCCCAATCGATTTTTATTTAAAAAATGCGAACCACTTAAATTTGAGTTTGCGTTTGGGGATAATGAAGCAACTAAAAATAATATTTATTGGTTGCCTGCTCTTGGTTGGAATGTGAATGATGGAATGATGTTAGGCTTGGCATTTCATAATCTTGGTCTTCCATTGAAACCAACGCAGTATTTTATTGCGCCAATGTATTCGTTTAATGGTAAAAAAATGACGGGGATTGCGGAAATTTCACATTCCTTTTTCCCAAGTTATTGTATAAAAATAGCTAAGGTAGGCTTGTCGATTAAATCATTTTCAACTGCTCCTGCCTCCCAATTAAATAATGGGCCATCCGGAGAATATTTCGTTGGAATTAATCCATATTTAACCTTTAATATAGGGAAAAATTCAAATAAATATATAGGAAGAGCTTTAACATTTAAAGGGATTCTTAATCAATACCGTGACTTTTTAAATCCGGTTAATAAGATGGGTGCATTGGTCGAATACAACTTTCAAAAAAACAAGACGGATTACCGTTATTCGAATATCTTGAGATTTGAATACGTGAGTAATACTGATCAAAATGATAATGTGCTTCGAGTTTCTGCAGCGAGTACTTTTGAATCTAAGTATTTACGAAATAACATGGACAGATGGGTTAGTGTTCGTGCCTATGCTGGATACAATATTTTTCAAAATTCGGTATCTTGGCTCAATCAAGAAAAGTATTTTATGTCAATTTCTGGTGCCAGTGGAATACAAGATAATTTCTTGGAAAATTATTATTTTGATCGATTCTCTGCTAATACTATGCAGCGCGATGAAAATATGGGTGGCTTCAGAAGTAATGCATTATTATATTCAAAATCTTGGATGGCTTCGGTCAATACAACGATACAATTACCCATTAAACCTAATGTTTTTGTAGGCTTTGTAGATGTTGGGGCTGTTCCATTAAATGTATATGTAAATGCAGGTCTCGGAATCAAATTAGGTAATATCTTGGGAGTATATTTCCCACTTTGGCGCACGTCAAATATGGGAGCAAACCTATATGATAATTATGCAAAAGAAATTCGATTAACCTTGAAGTTTAACCCGGTAGCAAAACCTCTCCTATTTAATAAACTTTTAAAATAAAAAGATATGTCTGAATCTAAATGGTCTTTTTCAAAAATATTTTGGCCAAGTTTTGTGGCTATGATTATTGCTTCTGTTATTGCAATTATTTGCTTTTTTCTCGTTTTGGGGGGAGTTATAGGTTCTTTTTCTGATTTTGGAGGCAATTCATTGATCGTAAAAGAAAATACCATTTTACAAATGAAATTGGATGGGCAAATTCAAGATAAAGGAAATTCGACTTTTGATACGGGAAGTTTAGATTTTAATCAATCGATAGGATTAGCTAGTTTAATTTATGGTCTTGAAAAAGCTAAAAGTGACTCAAAAATAAAAGGCTTATTTATAGACATTGGTGACGTTCAATGTGGTTTTTCTTCTGCTCAAGCATTGCGCAAGTCGATAGCAGATTTTCAAAAATCAGGAAAATTTGTGGTCGCTTATTTCTCAGGTGAAATGATTTCTCAAAAGGCATATTATATCGGATCGGTTGCAAAGGAATCGTATGCTTTCCCAACTTCTGCATTTCAATTGAATGGCTTGGGAGGAGAAATGATGTTTTTTAAAAATTTATTGGACAAATTAGAAATTGAAGTGGAAATCGTTCGTGGATCTAATAATGATTTCAAAAGTGCAGTAGAACCTTTCTTTAGGACAAATATGAGCGATTCAAGCAGGGTCCAGTCTGAAAGGTTGCTCCATTCTATTTGGGATGATATGTGCATGGAAATGGCAGCATCTCGAAATATTCCCACTGAAAAGTTTGATTTATTGGCTGATTCGATGAAGGTGACCAGTACGGAAGATGCTTTTAATTATAAATTGATCGATGCACTTAAATACCGCGATGAAGTGATGTCGGATTTTATGAAAAGGCTCAAAGTAACTGATATGGCAGATCTATCTTTGTGTAATTTTGAAGATTATTCCCGCAATGCCTTGTTGGATAATCAAGTCTTGATTCAAGCTCAAAATGCAAACGTGGCGGTGATTCTCGCTGAAGGGGATGTTAATCGTGAAGGGGATGGAATTTCGTCTGCTAAAATTTGTAAGTTATTCGAGAAAGTAAGGAATGATGCGAATATTAAAACGGTTGTTTTTAGAATTAATAGTCCCGGTGGTAGCGCTTTAGCAAGTGAGGAAATTTGGCGGGAAGTAGCCATTACAAATAAAGTGAAAAAGGTAATCGTTTCCATGGGAGATGTTGCTGCTTCCGGTGGTTACTATATTGCAACTCCAGCTGTTCGGATTTTTGCGGAAGCAACCACTATTACAGGTTCAATTGGGGTCTTTGGGATGATTCCCTATACTGGAAAAATGTTTGAAAATAAATTAGGGATAAACTTTGATAAGGTAGGCACCAATAAGCACTCTGTACTTTCCTTAAATCAAAAATTAAGTCCCGAAGAATTATTGCGTGTGCAAGGCGAAGTTGATAATATTTACAATCAATTTCTTAAAAGGGTAGCTGATGGAAGGAAATTAAGTGTGGAGCGCGTTAAACAAATTGCACGTGGTCGTGTTTGGACTGGGAAAGATGCGCTTGCTATTGGATTGGTGGATGAAATTGGCTCGCTACAAGATGCCATCAATTTCGCGATAAAAAGTTCGAATGTGGCAGAAGCGAAAGTAATTTATTACCCGCTCATTAAAGAAGATAAATTTGAATCTTTTTTCAAATTGTTAAAAGATGAAACAGAGGAATCAGAGGTAAAAATCAAGATTAATTCTATCCCCGCTGATTTATTGAGCTATTATCAAGAAATCAAGAAGATTGAAGGTCGAATGGGGATTCAAATGAGAATGCCTTTTGATATTAAATTTGATTGATCTTTTTCTGCCTTATTGATTTTTTATATCATTTCCCCCCTCGCGAGGGGGAATCAGCTAACCTTGCCCTTGCGAAAGCTGGTTTTTAAACACCATTGAATTTGGTATATGCTAAGGCTAGCTGAAAGCTCAGACGCTAGCATCCAAATTTGGTGGAGATTAAAAATACTTCGACTTAATTTGTAAATGAGTGGTTTAAAGATTTGTCGAAGTAAAGCACATTGCCAGGCAGCTCCTTTTTTTGTTACTTTTTTTTTGAGCTAAAAAAAAGTAAAGGAACAGGTCGAGGCTGTTTTTGAAATTATGGTTCCCCTTTTCAAAACCGAACAAAATACTAAGCTTTCTGCTTCCTTTTACTTAATCCCCTTTCGAAAGAAAATCATTTAGCCTTAATCAATTCCATGATTTCGTCTTGAATTTCCTTTCCTTTATCTTCATTATACCATTTTTGTAAAATGGTTTTCATGTCGTCTATATTTTCGTTTTTATTCTTTAGTTCCAAATAAATTGCTTCTAATTTCTGCGGCCTTGGTCCCCAAACAAATCGATCAGCTCCTTCTTTATTTCGGACAATTAACTTTGGAATGCTCATTTTTCCATGGCTTAAGTAGGAATCAATCTCCGAATTGCTATCTCTAAGTTGGACATCCACATTAATAAGTGGATTTTGTTCCGCCATTTTAAATAAATAAGGAACGATTTGTGCCGCATCGCCACACCATGGTTCTGTGATGATCACCCAGTCTTGTTTTTCGTTTATTGCACCTATCATTTCCGTAAGTTCTTGGTTAATTACTCCTTGTTTTACAATTCGTAAAAAGCGACTTTTATTAAGCGGAATATATGGCTGATAGTCTTGTGGATAGCTTGAATAGCCAGGATGTTCAAGTTGAAAAGTAGCAATGTATTCCGTTGGAGTCATGATTGAATAGTTTAGGTAATTAGTAAAATCATTTCAATCCATTACCCGAATTCTCAAGTAACTTACTTCGTTAATAGATGGAAGGATACTTTGTTTGGTCCGTTTCCGACATTATTGCATATACTTTCTCCACTATATCGTGTACACTTGGCTTCGAGAAATAATCACCATCTGTTCCGTATGCTGGACGATGATCTTTTGCACTTAGCGTACTTGGTTCGCTATCCAAATAAAAATAGGCCTTTTGTTCCACTAAGATTTTATCTAAGATAAATCCTGTTGCACCACTACTTACATCTTCATCGACAATCAATAACCTGCTTGTTTCTTTCAAAGAATCAACAATTAAATGATTCACATCAAAAGGCAATAATGTTTGAACATCTATTAATGTTATTTCTATACCCATTTGAGCTAGGCTTGCTGCCGCAATTTCACAAAGGTTAAAGGTGGAACCATAAGAAACTAAGGTTAAATCTTTTCCTTGTCTTACGATTTCTGGTACACCTAAAGGCTCTCTAAATAAACCTAAATTACTTGGCATTCGTTCTTTGGTGCGATAGCCATTTAATGGCTCAATAACCAAGGCGGGTTCATCTCCTGCCATAAGTGTGTTGTAAAATCCTGCGGCTTTTGTCATGTTTCTTGGAACGCAAACATGCATACCACGCAACGAATTAACAATCATTCCCATAGGAGAACCACTATGCCAAATTCCTTCTAAACGATGCCCGCGGGTACTAATAATTAAGGGAGATTTTTGGCCACCTTTAGTTCTGTACTGTAGCGTTGCTAAATCATCGGATAAAATTTGGACGGCATATAATAAATAATCAAGGTATTGAATCTCCGCAATTGGACGTAAGCCTCTCATTGCCATCCCTATACCTTGTCCGATAATCGTACATTCTCTAATGCCAGTATCAAAAACACGTAGCTCCCCAAACTTATCTTGTAGGCCTTCAAGTGATTGATTAACGCCTCCTATTTTCCCAGCGTCTTCACCAAAAATCAACATTTCAGGATGGCTTTCTAATAATTTATTGAAGTTTTCTCGTAAAATTATGCGTCCATCCTCCATGATTATTTCTTCTGAAAATTTGGGAGCGACCGGGCTTATTTTTGTAGCTGCTAAATCAGATTGAGAATGCAAAAATGAACTATAACGCTCTTCATTCTCACTGATGGATGCTTTTACCCAATTGGATAAGGCCTCTCGCTCTGCATATTCCTCGTGACGGATGATACGCAATACATTTCGTGCGCTTGTAAGGATATCTTTTCGAACGGGTTCGAAGGATTTTTTTAATAAGGTAAGCTCATTTAAAACTGATTCTTTTTGAGCTGTTTTTGCAAGTACATTTTCTAATAATGTCTGGCAGGTATTCAAATCATTTTGTATACTTTGTGTATAATTTGCCCAGGCTTTCTTTTTAGCTTCACGGACTTTATTTTTAGAATCTAATTGAATTTCTGATAAAATAGATTCGTCTGCAATGGTTAAATCACCTGCTTTAAAATTCAGAATCCATTCTTTAAATTTAGCAATGCAATCAAACTCACTTTCCCATTTTAATCTTTCAGGGGATTTATAGCGTTCGTGTGAACCTGATGTGGAGTGGCCTTGTGGTTGATTTACTTCTTTTACATGAACAAAAGTTGGGACATGTTCATTTCTTGATAAATTAACTGCTTTTTCATAGGTAGCACAAAGGTCTGCATAATCCCAACCCTTGCTTTCGTATATTTCATAACCATTGAAATCAGCTGTTCGTTGCATACCAGCTAGTGCTTGTGATATGCTTCCTGTTGCCGTTTGAAATTCTCTTGGAACTGAAATGCCATAGCCATCGTCCCATACTGACATAACCATCGGAACTTGTAAGACCCCAGCAGCATTTATTGTTTCCCAAAAAGGTCCCTCAGAGGTAGACGCATCGCCAATTGTTCCAAAAGCTACTTCATTTCCCTGGGAGGTGAATTTATCAGATGCTGGAAGTGATGATAGTTCTTTGTTGTTTCTGTAAACTTTAGAAGCCAATGCCAAACCTAATAATCGGGGCATTTGTCCGCCAGTTGGTGAAATATCGGCAGAACTATTTTTTTGTATCATTAAATTTTTCCAATTCCCGTCTTTATCTAAACTCCTGGTAGCATAATGTCCACCCATTTGTCTTCCTGCTGATTGTGGTTCTAACTCAAGGTCTGGATGGCCATAAAGTCCTGCGAAATATTCAACCAATGTTAATTGACCTATTGCCATCATTAACGTTTGGTCTCTGTAATATCCTGAACGAAAATCACCGTTTTTGAATTGTTTCGCTAAGGCGAGTTGAGCGATTTCTTTTCCATCTCCGAAAATGCCGAATTTCGCTTTTCCTGTCAGTACTTCTTTTCTTCCTAGTAAAGAGGCTTCACGTGACTCACAAGCTAAACGATAATCACTTAGTATTTCTGAACGAAATGTTTCAAAATCAATATCAACTTGCGACTCCTTTTTTGTTGGCATTGTTGGCTATAATTAGGTGCAAATATAGGTAAAAGTGTGTTTATATTTAGTCCTTAATTTTGGATATTTTTTGGCACCTTTGCAGATATTTCTTAGTTAGTTTATGAAAATAGAACTTTGTGTCGCTTCTATTGAAGCATTACAAATTGTAAAGGACTTACGCATTGATCGCATTGAACTTTGTCAAAACCTAGAACAAGGAGGCATGACGCCCTCTCATGGCTTTATCGAAATGGCGCTTTTAAATGAAATTGAAACCCATGTTTTAATTCGCCCGAGAGCTGCCGGTTTTACCTATTCCGAAGATGAAATTCAATTGATCTTGAATGATATCAAAGATTGCCGCGAATTGGGTGTAAAAGGGATTGTTTTTGGGGCTTTGAACCTAAATAAAACAATCGATCGAGATGCCATGCTAAGAATGAAAGAGGTGGCTAAAGATTTAGAGATAACCTGTCACAGGGCTTTTGATGATAGTTTTGATTGGAAAAATTCTATGGATGTTTTAATAGAAGCAGGAGTTAATCGAATTTTAAGTTCGGGTTTATCTTCTTCTGTGGAGCTTGGGTTGCCAATTTTAAAGGAGATGATGAAATATGCTAATTCTCGCATCGAAATTATGGTCGGTGGTGGCGTTAATCTCGGGAATGTTCAACATATTTTACTGGATGTTCAACCGGATGCCATTCATTTTTCGGGTACTTCCAAGATTATTATAGATGAAAATTCCTATTTCTCTGAAACGCTTCTTCAAGTTGATAAAAGTAAAGTGGAGAAATTAATTCATTCAATTAGGGGATAGAGGTGGGGCATAAATTATGACAATTTTACCTCAAATCAACTTTATGTATGCCATCATGTCGCTTTTATTAAAGTGGCAAAATCTTTGAAAATAATTTTTACGCTTAAAAATAGACAATGAAAAATAAAAAAGACACAATAAATACCGATAAAGTAGAAGATGCTATCGAAACGAATATGGAGGAGGTAACAAGTGAAGCGGAAATCGACGAAACGGTAGATTCCGAAACCGTTGTCGATGAAGTAGCAAGATACAATGACCTCAATGACCGATTTCTCCGTCTTCATGCTGAATTTGATAATTACCGAAAAAGGTCAAATAGGGAAAAAGTAGAGTTGATTTCCTCCGCAAATGCTGGCTTACTTAAAGATTTACTTACGATTTTAGATGATTTTGAGCGTGGCATGGCGAATAATGTTGAAGCGACCGATGCAACTAGTGTTAAAGAAGGATTTACGCTAATTTTCAATAAGTTTAAAAGGATTATTGAATCCAAAGGTGTGAAGGCAATGGAATGTAAAAATCAAGTTTTTGACAGTGAATTACATGAGGCAATCGTAAACTTACCTGTGGAAGACCCCGAACTTAAAGGGAAAATTGTGGAAGATGTTGAAAAAGGATATTTGTTAAATGATAAGGTGATTCGATTCGCTAAAGTTGTTGTTGGTCAATAAAAGATAGTAGATGAGTCAGAAAAGAGATTATTATGAGGTGTTAGGGGTTTCAAAATCAGCAGATGAATCCGAAATAAAAAAAGCCTACCGAAAACTTGCCTTGCAGTATCATCCCGATAAAAATCCGGATAACGCGGGAGCTGAGGAGAAATTCAAGGAGGCAGCGGCTGCTTATGAGGTGTTGAGTAATGCGGAGAAAAAATCACAATATGATCGTTTCGGTCATGCTGGAATGGGACAAGGTGGCTTTGGTGGTGGAGGTGGAATGAACATGGACGATATTTTTTCTCAGTTTGGGGATGTATTTGGTGGCGGATTTGGTGGAAGCTTTGGTGGAAGTAGAGGTGGGGGCGGTAGCCGAATGGTAAAAGGTTCCAATCTTCGCGTTAAAATGAAACTAACACTGGAAGAAATAGCGAACGGTGTTTCAAAGAAAATAAAGGTTCAGAAATTAGTGGTGGTTGAGGGTGTTACTTTTAAAACATGTGTTACGTGTAATGGTCAAGGACGAACTACGCGTGTAGCTCAAACATTTTTAGGAGCTATGCAAACCCAATCTACGTGTCATGTTTGTCAAGGTTCAGGAAAAACAATCGATAAAAAACCAAGTGATACGGATGCAAACGGACTTCGAAAGCAAGAAGAGGTGATTGAAATTTCAATTCCCGCTGGTGTGGAAGAAGGAATGCAATTAAGTGTTCAAGGAAAAGGAAATGCAGGGCCGTTTAATGGTGTAAATGGCGACCTCATTGTTGTTATTGAAGAAATTGAACATGCAGAACTAAAACGGGACGGTGAAAATGTTCATTACAATGCTTTTGTTAATTTTTCGGATGCTGTTCTTGGAGAAAGTATTGAGGTGCCAACGATTAATGGTAAAGCAAAAATAAAAATTGAACCAGGTACGCAAAGTGGAAAAGTGCTACGATTGAGAGGGAAAGGCTTGCCAAGTGTGCAAGGATATGGAACGGGAGATCAATTTGTTCATATCCATATTTGGACACCTGTGAAAATAAGTAAAGAAGAAAAAGAAATCCTTGAGAAATTAAAAACAAGTGATAATTTTTCTCCAAGTGCCGATACGAAAGATCCGGGCTTTTTTAAACGAATGAGGGATATCTTTTCGTGATGAATTTTATTGATTATTGGAACAAAGGAAATTTCGATACTAAACGGGTAGTATTAACCTTATTATTGGTCGTATTCGTTTATCTTGCCAGTAGCTCATTGCTATTCATAGATTTATCTCTGAATTTTCCGAATTCCGATTTAGTAGATCAATCTTCTATAAAAGACCTTTCGCTATTAATGGGGAAAAACCGTCTTTTTTTATGGATGATGTTGCCTTTTTCTTTCATTTTCGTAACCCTATTAATCTGCTTAACAAAAATCCATCAGCTTCCTTTTTTAAAAATTTTCACCTCAAGGGATAAATTCGATTGGAAACGTTTTTTTGTTGCTTTTTCCTTGTGGTCCTTAATGGTATTTACAGTTACTGCATTGGAATTGATGTTAAATGCTGATTTTGAGATTATTTTTAATGCGCAGAAATTTATGACCTTGTTCTTTTTGTCTATTATTTTACTTCCAATACAGACAAGTGCGGAAGAATTGATTTTTAGAGGGTATGTGTTGCAGGGAGTCAACAAACGTACGGGAAATGCGATTCTTTCTGTGGTTATTAGCGGTTTAATGTTCGGAATGATGCATATTTCCAATCCTGAAATTGCAAAAATGGGCTATCATATCTTAATATATTATGTCGCTGTCGGAATTGTACTTGGTTTTGTTGTTTATTTTGATTCGGGATTAGAACTTACATTGGGATTCCATGCCGCCAATAATCTGATTACTGCGCTGCTAATTACGTCTGATTGGCAAGCTTTTCAAACGGATGCAATAATAAAGGATAATAACCCTCCAGGTAATGGTTTTATGGGTATTTTCTTTGCTTTCATAATGCTCTGCTTGTTCTTTTTTATCTTAAAGAAGAAATATAATTGGAAGGGAATTCCAGCATAATCTACTCATCGTATATAACAATTATTTATAACATTAGTGCCCGATAAAAAATAAATGAATGGTATCAAAATCGCTCTAAACATCCATTTTTTTTTCTTTGTCTCGATTGGCAAAGAGAGGATGAAGAAAATTTCGAAACGTTTGCGACACCGAAAAGCGCTTGTCGTTTGATAAGCTCTGCTTATCAGTCTTTTCGTGTATCGGTCGATGAGAAATTTTAGCCGAACGTCTTCAATCGAGAATTGACTTTTTCGTTCTTTTGTATCAAGACAAAAGGACAAAGAAAATACAGTCCGATTTTTATCGGACACTAGTGAAATAAAATCTATGTAGTGCTATTACTTCGTAAGATTTAATTTTTAATTTTACGTATATGATTCATATTGATCAATTGTCAAAATCGTTTAATCGAAAGCCTGCCTTATCAGATGTCTCTTTGACTATTCCTTCTGGTCAGATTTATGGCTTGTTGGGTCCAAACGGTGCCGGTAAAACTACCCTTATTCGTATCATGAATCAGATATTAAAAGCGGATCAAGGCATAATTCAGGTTGATGGTAAGCTTCTTTCTGCGAATCATTGGAAAGATTTTGGCTATTTACCAGAGGAAAGAGGCTTGTATAAATCAATGAGCGTTAGTGATACCTTGGTGTTTTTGGCTCGACTTCGTGGCCTAACGAAATATGATGCGCAAGAAAGTGTGCGGTTTTGGCTTGAAAAATTCGAAATATCCTCTTGGGCTAAAACAAAAATAGAAGCCTTGTCCAAAGGAATGGCACAAAAAGTTCAATTCATTGCAGCGGTGGTTCACCAACCCAATTATTTAATTCTCGATGAACCTCTTTCAGGATTTGACCCGATCAATGTAGAACTGATTTTAAGTGAGTTAAAAAGCATGAAGGCGGAGGGTAAAACAATTATTCTTTCGACGCATAATATGAAAAGTGTCGAGGAGATTTGTGATCATGTTGCTTTACTTCATAAATCAAAATTAATAGCGGAGGGCAAAGTGCATGCTTTACGCGAAAAAACGATAAATGGTGAATTCATTGTCAGATTTAGTGGGAATATGATTGCGTTGGCGAACGCTCTTTGGACAGAATTTGAATTAATTGACACAAAAGAAATTGGGGAAAATAGATTTCAAATTGTCGTAAGACAAAGAGGAGAAAGAACTTTTGAGGAGCTTGCATCTAATTTAATGGGAAAATTGAAATTGGAAGCGATTGAAAAACGATTGCCAAGTATGCAAGAGGTATTTTTAGAACTTATAGCAAAAGAGGAGATGAATAATGAGGAATAGTTTCTTAATTGCTTCTCGTGAATTCATGGATCGGTGGAGCAGCAGGTCTTATCAATTAATGCTTGTTGTTGGTCCACTATTGATACTTGTTTTCACTTATTTTTTATTGAAATTTGGCGACCAAGGAAAAAGTTCTCTCAGAGTACTAATCGCTGACCCAACCGATTTATTAGGTAATAAAATTACCTCAAATCCTACCAAAGCTGTTGAATATTCCTTTTACACCACTTACCTTGATTTTGAAGAATTTAGAGACGGAAATCGCTTTAAAGAATTTGATGCCTTTGTTGAAATTAATGAGAAAATATTGAATAATAAAACAGTTAAATTGTTTTACCGTGAAAGACCTTCCATGGAAGTTAAAATCAAACTTAAGTTTGAGTTAGAAAGAAGGGTGGAAGAAATAATGATCGATCAGTTCACGGATTTAAGTATTGATAAATATCGCCAAATAAAACAACCTTTAAACATTGATTTTCTTAATGTATATGACCCCAAGAATCAAGCGGAAAATGAAAGAGGTTGGGTAGGTCTCTTCTTTGGTGCTATAATTTTATTCTTTATTGGCTTATTTGGCATGACAATCCTTCGCAGTACCTCGAAAGACAAAAGCAATAGGGTGGTAGAAGTCTTACTTGCTAGTGTTCGTTCTTCCGAATTGATGTTGGGAAAAATTATTGGCATTGGACTTTCTGCCCTTTTTCAATTGTTAGTATGGGCTTTCTTTATTATTATTGGATTGCTAATTTTTAAAGAATATATTTTCATAGATATTTTTGACCCTTCCAATTATGAGGGGATGCAATTTGCTACCGATGTAAAAAATGATATCCTATTGAATTCAAACGCCTCACGCTACAATATGTTTATAGAATTGATTTATCACCGCATTAATTATGGGGTAATGATTCCTGTGTTTTTGATGTTTTTTGTCGCTTCATATTTCTTTTATGCGGCATTTTTCATGACGATTGGTGCAACTGCCGGTTCAGAAAGCGATGGCCAACAGTTTATTATCCCAATTTTTTTATTGCTTCTCCTTTCTTTTTATGCTGGATTTGAAGCAATTTATGCTCCCGAGTCTTTTTTAGCCTTGTTCTTTGCCTATTTCCCTTTCACTGCAGCTATGACCGCATTAATAAATGTCTCGATTGGGGTAACGACAAGTGGCGCTTTTCAAATTTTCTTTGCCTTCCTATTTCTCCTCTTAAATGCCTTTGTCTTTATAGCCATTGCGGCCAGGTTGTTTAAAAATGGGATATTAAATTCAGGGCATCGTATCAACTTGAAAACTATTTTTCAATGGCTAAAAAAACGCTAAGGTGATTGTTGCTGCAATTGATCTTGGCACCAATACTTTTAGTTTAGCTATTTGTGATGTGGTAAATGGAAAACTAAGCTTGATACATCAGGAAAAGGAGGGGGTCCAACTAGGAATGGGGGGGATTAATCTAGGTTATATTGCCCCAGATGCCTTTAAGCGTGCGATGGATTGTCTGGGTAGGTTTAAACTAAGTTGCGAAAAACACGGAGTTCATGAAATTCGGGCAATCGGTACTTCGGCTATTCGCGATGCTAAAAATGCCAATGAATTAATTCAAAAGGTAAAAGAACAATATCAATTCGACATTACGATTATTGATGGTATTCAAGAGGCCAATTTTATTTATCAAGGCATCGCCTACGCCCATGTCTTTTCAGTTCCATCCCTAATAATTGACATTGGAGGAGGAAGTACGGAGCTAATCTTCGCAGATCAAAATGGCATTATTGCTTTAAATTCCTTTAACATGGGTATTTCTCGCATCTACCAACTATTTGATTTGTCTGATCCATTGAGCATGGATGATATTCAAAAAATAGAACGCTATTTAGATGAAAACACGGGTGATTTTTTCAAAAACATAAAGACAGACGTTTTGATTGGTGCGGCGGGTAGTTTTGATACTTTTTATGAAATGATTAAAAAATCAAAATATCCTGTCACCTTTGAATCAGTAGAAATACCAATGCAACAGTTTAAACAAATAATTGAGGAGGTAATTAATTCCAGCTTTGAGGAAAGGAATGCTCACCCTCATATCATCGAAATCAGGAAACGTTTAGCACCAATTGCGGCCGTTAAAACACGTTGGATTCTTGAAAAAATTAAGGCAACGAAAATTATTTTTTCACCTTGCTCGCTTAAAGAAGGGGTATTGTTGAGTTAGCAAAACGAAGCTTTTGATGTGAGCTTGCCTGGAAATTCATTTCTTTAGCTGATTAACACGCTTATCGCCAAAATATTTAAGAGTAGTAGTAAAATGCCCAAGATGAATGCAAGGATGAGTTGCTTGGTAAAAACTTTATTACTTGGATAATTAGTTCTTTTAAACTCAATGAATTCCTCATTCATCTCATTTTTTGTTAAAAAGGTTACGCTTAGCCATACAAGGATGGTTAATACTGAAACAATTAAAAATTGTAGGGCATACGCATCAAAATAGATCGATTCGAAAAGTGCTGGATAACTGAGTTTAAGCAACTCACAAGTCAAGGTGAAAAAGCAACTCGCTAACATTGCTGATAATTGAGTCCAAGCATTTATTCTATTCCAAAACCATCTTAAAATATACACCGGTGCAACTCCTGCAGATATGGAAAAGACGATCAGTATTAAGTATTTTAAACTGGAGCTGTAATGTGCAATAATCACAGCGATCAAACATAATAGCGCCATGGATAAAAATGATATAAATGCGTAATGCCTATTACTTTTTGATGGAAATAAATAAGTTTTATAGAGGTCAATACTTAAAAATGACCCTCCCCAATTCATTATGGATTCAGAAGTGGTTATGAACATGGCAAAAAATCCTAAGAAAACTGTTGACTCCCATTGCGCTGGAACAACAGTAAAGATCATCTCAATAAAACCTTTTTCCGAAGAATTGAAAGATTGCATTGAGATGGCCATTACGACCATCATTAAAATAAAAATAGATAAAAAAATGTAAAGAAGAATGGGTAAAATAGCCGCTTTTATAACATTCCATCTTCCTTTTGTTGAAGTAAAACGAGACATTTCCGGTCCGCCCCCATCAAATAATTGAGCGCTCCACCATTGAACACCTAAAAAAACAAAGAACAATCCCCATTCTTTTGGTTGCTTAGTTGGGGGTAAAAGATCCGTTTTTGATAAGCCGGCAGCTTTAAATTGTTGAAGACTTGAATTCCAACCTCCAGAAAAGTGATATAAATAATAAAATGCGATTAATAAACTTATGAAATAAAGTAGGGCGTGAAATACATCTGTCCGAATTTTGATATCATAGGCATTTTTTAAGGCAAAGAGAAGAAGAACCCCTCCAGTCAACCAAACAGAAATCGTAGGCGAAAAGAAAAAATAAGATTCAACAACATGGCTAAAAGCTAAAATGTGAAAACATAATAAGAAGGCGACAACAAAACCACCAACATATACCGATCTAAATTGATGTAAAATCTTGGCAGGTTTTCCAAAATATCTAAATAAAATAAACTGATTATCCGTAATAAAATCAAGTTTTTCCCAGAGAGGGGCAATTACGATTGGTACAACAATAGCTCCCAATAAACTTGGCCAAAATATCCACATACCCCAAAAGCCCTTTTCTTCTAAAATCCCGGTTATTACTTGTCCTTGCTCTACAGATATATAATACATTAGCAGGGAAATACCACTCACAAACCAAGCAACCTTTTTTGACGTTTTGAAAATACCTTTCCCAAGGTTTTTGCGCTGAAGAAAAATAATCACAAGCAACACAAGTAAATAGAAAAAGAACATGGAATTTATAAATAAACAGGTTTACATGTGAAATTAAGCTAATCTTTTAAAACGAAAAAATCTCCTTGGTAAGCAAGGAGATTTTACGATGGGCATTTTAAGCGTTATACATCGTTGAAGAAGTCCAAATTCATTATTTCATTCTTGTAAATTGAAATCAGGAAGCGTTTAGCACCAATTGCTGCCGTTAAAACACGCTGGATTCTTGAAAAAATTAAGGCAATGAAAAATATTTTTTCGCCTTGCTCGCTCAAAGAAGGGGTATTGTTGAGTTAGAATAACCGCTTCCTTCCTACAATCTGGCACTTAGAAACTGGCTCATGTAAATGATAAAATAATACTTATTTCAAAAATAAAAAAGTTTTACCTTTGATCACGAGCAGCATCTCTGGTAATTATTGATGGAAACGAGATCTCTTAGTAACTTCTCATTACTTGTTCCAATTAATTTAATTTACAAATGAAAGAAACATTTATTCAACACAAAACATTTGAAAAAAACGAGCTCCCAATAAAAGGCGAATACGAAAACTGCCAATTCAAAAGTTGTAATTTTTCTGAAAGTAATCTTTCTGATTTTAAATTTATTGACTGTGCTTTTAACGCTTGTAATTTTAGTCTGGTAAAAATTAACAATACAGTTTTTCAAGATGTGAAATTCAAGGACTGTAAAATGGTCGGCCTTCTTTTTGATACTTGCAACTCATTTGGATTATCATTTTCTTTTGACGCATGTCAACTCAATCATTCTTCGTTTTACAAAACGAAAATAAAAAAGACGCTATTCAAAAATTCGCAACTGCAGGGAATAGACTTTACAGAAGCCGACCTAACAAGTGCAGCGTTTGATAATTGCGATTTGTCACAAGCTATTTTTGACCTTTCGATACTCGAAAAAGCGGACTTTCGGACCGCTTTTAATTATACCATTAATCCAGAAAAAAACCGAATTAAGAAAGCGAAATTCTCTGTTTTGGGTCTTTCAGGACTTTTAGACAACTACGATATTGAGATTGAAAAATGACAATAAGTACCTAATTTGAATTAGTAGTTGGCCTTTTTTTTCATTTTTCCTTAAGCAAAAAAGCATAATCGTAGAAATGAGTGGGATTTCACCTCCATTTAATGATGGTTCGGCTAGCCTACGATACACAGATTATTCACCATGTTTCCTTAAAATTATTAATTTTGAAGTCTAACTATATTACTGTGGGTAAAATCAATAATAATGGTGGATCAATTTTAGGATATAAGTACGAGGATTTAGTACATTATATATCCGAAGTTGCTATCAATCTTATTCTAAGTGTTGTTATTATTATCGTCGGTTTTTGGATAACCAAGCGCCTTGGTAATCTCGTTCGAAGTGTTCTAGTTAAAAGTAAGACCGATGAAAGCTTGGTTTCTTTTCTTTCCAACTTGACGGTAATTTCGTGTAAAATATTGGTCGTACTTTCTGCTATGACGCAATTAGGAATTGCTATGACCTCTTTTGTCACTATTCTTGGAGCGGCAGGGATTGCTATTGGTTTAGCATTTTCTGGAACGCTATCAAATATTGCCGGTGGAATAATGATTCTAGTGCTGAAGCCATTTAAAATAAATGATGTTATTGTCTCTCAAACAATTCAAGGAAGAGTAACGGAGATCCTTATTTTTAATACCTATATCTTGACGGATGATAACAAAGTAATAATACTTCCGAATGGACCATTGGTAAATGGAAATATTATAAATTTCACGAAGGAAAATAAACGAAAAATTGTATTGCTTGTTCCCATAAATTTTGGAGAAGATATTAATTTGCTGCGCAAGGAAATTAAAAAGTTGCTATTAGATAATGTAAAGGTCTTAAAGGATACAGAGCCCCTGATTCAGCTCGCTGCTATCAACGAAACAAATGCTTCCATTTCAATTTCCATCTGGGTGAAATCATCTGAATTTTCAGCCATTTCTGTTGCATTGAATGAATTAGTTTACAATTTGATTAATAATGAGGGACGTTTAATGTTTCCTGCAATTAATGACAAGAATGAATCTAATTGATCAGTATATAGCCAATAATAAATACGGGAAATTATTGGGAATGAATTTCAGTATTCTTGAACCGGGTCTTGTAAATTATTCATTACTAATTAATGAGAACCACTTAGCCACACCTTTCACTGCGCATGGTGGTTGTATTGCTTCACTTCTTGATGCAACAATGGGAGTAGGGGCCTTGTCCTTGGTCTCCTCGAAGAATCAAGTGGTAGCCACCGTTGAAATGAAAATTAACTTTATAAAAGGCGCTGTATTGAATGATCAATTATTGGCTACTTCTAAGGTGGTAAAAAATGGAAATAAAATCATTGTTATGCAGGCTGAAATTCGAAATGAAAAAAATGAATTGTTGGCTCTGTCTTCAGGTACTTTTATGCCTTATGATGCAATGAAAGCTGGTTATTAACTTTTAAACTTATTCAAATGTTAGGTACGATTCTATTATTGATTTTTACGGTTGTTGTTGTTCCAATTACTAGTTTTTATTTTGGAACACCTTTGACGGATCTTCAAAACGATATCTTGTTTAATCACCTGCTTTATATTGTTGCTGCGGTTATAACGTATTGTTTTGTTGTGGGGGAATTAAGTAAAAATAATTCGCAGGTAGATAAGTTATGGAGCATTGTACCCATAATTTATGTTTGGGATATGACGTACTTGGCAGATTGGAATCAACGCCATGGTGTTGATGTCGGTTCTTGTTACGATTTGGGCAATACGCTTAACGTATAATTTTGCAAGAAGAGGGGCCTATACGTGGAAGTTTTGGGCAGGAGAGGAAGATTATAGGTGGGAAGTACTTAGAAAAAGACCGGGCTTTAATAAACCATTTATTTGGATGTTGTTTAACTTGTTTTTTATCTGTTCGTATCAAAATATCCTGATTTTTTTATTTACTATTCCAATCTTGACGGTTGTGGGGGATAATTCACCGCTTAATTGGATAGATTACTTACTCTCTTTTCTTTTTGTACTTTTTGTACTTCTCGAGTTTGTTGCTGATAATCAACAATATGTTTTTCAAACCGAAAAACATAGAAGGATGAAGGCAGGAGAAGCCTTGGGCGATTACGAAAAAGGATTCATTGATACAGGTCTTTGGGGAATCGTACGTCATCCCAATTATGCCATGGAACAAGCGATTTGGCTGGTATTTTACTTCTTTAGTGTTAACGTTACAGGGGAATGGTTGAATTGGTCGGTAGCAGGTTGTGCTTTGTTGCTAATTCTATTTAAAGGAAGTTCTGATTTTTCTGAAGCCATTTCGGCTGAAAAATATCCGGCTTATTCAAGGTATCAAAAAACAGTACCTAGGTTTATTCCCTTTGCTAAAATGAAAAAAAATTAGGACTTTAATTGCTGAAGTTTTTGTTTTATTTTCTCTAGTTGTTCAATGATTATTTCATTCTTATCTGTTCCTTTAAGTTGGATAGGATGGTTCCCTTTTATTACTCTCTTTGCTCCCTCAATCGTATAGCCTTGTAATTTCACAAAATCATATATAGTGCGGATTACAGCTATTTCTTTAACGGAATAAAGGCGGTTCCCTTTCTTATTCTTTTTTGCGATTTGAATGTCAAATTCTTTTTCCCAAAATCTTAATAATGAAGCGTTTACATTGAGTATTTTTGCTACTTCTCCAATCGAATAATATAGCTTCGTAAGTGCGCTAATTTCAAAATTTGCCATACATTATAGGAATTATCTCCGAAAATAGTTATAATTTAGCAATTGTTAATAGTATGATTAGTCTTAAGAAAATATTTTTTGGTTTTTTATTAATATGTTTTTCGTCCTTTACGTGGGCGCAAAAACCGGAGGGCGCTACCATAAAACCGCCTGATGCTGGCTTACCTACTTTTAATAATCAAAATAGCGAGAAAATAAATTCAATTATTGCTTTCGCCAAAACATTCATCGGAACTCCTTATCATTGGGGAGGAACAACGCCGTCTGGATTTGATTGTTCAGGTTTTATTAATTATATTTTTGGCAATTTCGGATTCTCATTGACTCGTACTAGTTATAATTTAGCTGAATTGGGCGAAACAGTTAAATTGGAAAATTTGCAACCTGGTGATTTATTGTTTTTTAGAGGAACTGATCCTAAATCAACGACGGTTGGTCACGTGGCGATGGTCATTGAGGTAACTCCAGATGCCATTAATTTTATCCATTCTGCTAGTTCGGGTGTCAAAATAAATAACTTTAAAACAAGTAAGTATTATATTTCGAGGTATTTAAAGGCCAAAAGACTCGATTATAACACCTATAAAAAGAAATAAACATTTCGCTTTTTTATTTGTTACTTTCTTATGGTTCATCCGACTATTTTTGAAAAAAAGCACTATCTTTTCATTGTTCTTGCCGGCTTATTTATTACCTCTGTGATTACTGCTGAATTGATAAGTAATAAATTAATTGAAATTCCGCTTTCTTTTCAATTGGGGGATGCGAAATTAGGCCCTTTCGTTACGATTGTTGGAATTCTTCCTTGGCCGATTGTTTTTCTCTTAACCGATTTAATCAATGAATTTTATGGGCCGAAAGTTATCACACGCTTATCGTGGATTACAGCTGGATTAATTTTCTACTGTTTTATTATTGTTGGTTTTTCTTTGTTGCTTCCTGCGGTAGAATTACCGAATTCGGGTTTGTCGGATAATAAATCCTATAATTTAGTCTTTGGGCAAGCACAAATGGTTATAATTGGCAGTATTGCTGCATTTCTCGTATCACAATTACTCGATGCTACCATTTTCACCTTTATTAAGAAACGAACAGGAAACAAGTATATATGGCTTCGAAGTACCGGTAGTACGCTGTTTTCACAACTCATCGATTCGTTTATCGTTTTGTATATTGGCTTTGTTTTACCTGGCAAGATGGCTTTCGCTGATTTTTTAACGATTGCACCAACTAATTATGTATTAAAGATTATAATTGCCATTTCGTTAACGCCTTTAATCTATTTAGGTCATTGGTGGGTGAAGAAGTATTTCTTTTCATTAAATGACCAAAAATTAAATAATCTTAAATCTTAAGTCTATGTATATGAAAATTAGTTCTTTTTTATTGCTCTTTTTATTGATTTCTTGTTCTTATGGACAAAAGAGTAAAGGGAATTCAAAAACGACAAGCGATAGTTTGGTTCCATATGGTAAAAAAATGCTTCCTGAAAATGTGTGTTACGTTATTAAAGAGGGCGGTACTGAAAAACCTTTTACGGGCAAATATGTCGATCATCATGAGGCTGGAACTTATATCTGTATCGGTTGTGATAAGCCCTTGTTTGACAGTGAAACTAAATATGATTCTGGTTCAGGTTGGCCTAGTTTCTATAATGCCATTGATTCTAAAAATGTATTGAAAAAAAGAGACGACTCTTTTGGTATGGTACGTTTTGAAATTCTTTGCGCTAATTGTAATGCGCACCTCGGACATGTCTTCGATGATGGTCCACAGCCAACGGGAATGCGTTATTGTGTTAATTCTGCTGCATTGGATTTTATCCCTAATCATTAAATTATTTTATATGTTAACTAAAATTACATTGGGTGCTGGTTGTTTTTGGTGTTTAGATAATACAATGCGCTCTTTAAAAGGGGTTGTTTCCTCTATTCCTGGTTACACAGGTGGATTGTCTACTGATCCAAGTTATGAGGAGGTCTGCACGGGTACTACAGGACACGTTGAAGTAGTGGAGGTGTCTTTCGATGACGAAATCATTTCACTTGACGCTGTCCTGGAATTGTTTTGGTGGATTCATGATCCTACACAGTTAAATCGACAAGGGAATGATGTAGGTACGCAATATCGTTCTGCGATTTTTTATCATTCTGAAGAACAAAAAATAGAGGCTGAGAAAATAAAATCAAATTTAGAAAGCAATAAGGTTTGGGAAAATAAAATCGTAACTACCATTGAACCGCTTATTCTTTTTTATCCAGCGGAGGAGTACCATCACGATTATTTTGCGCGGAACCCACTTAACCAATATTGCCAATTCGTGGTGAAACCTAAAATTGAAAAGTTTAAGGAAGTTTTTTCGGATCGTTTGAAGTAAATGATGCCAAATTACTAAGTCGCGTTCTTAGCGAATGAGGGTAACGTGTCCAGTCTTCATTAACTTTTCATCGTTGTTCATCGTTTTGAAGGTTAATTTCCAGGTATAGATGCCATCTGGTGATTTCATACCTTCATTATATGACCCATCCCATCCAAAACTTACATTGTGTGTTTCCCAAATTAATTCTCCCCAACGATTGAATATTAAAAATTCGTATTCGAATGGATCAAAACCTGAATACATAACTGGCTTAAAGGTTTGGTTAAATTGATCGCCATCTGGTGTAAATGTATTTGGTACCCAATAGATGATTTCTTGTCCATAACAGTCATCCAGTACCGTTATTTGTAAAGTGTCTGTTCCAACACAGCCCGCGCCATTAGTTCCGACAACAATGTATTCATTTATCCCAACTGGTGGTTGGTAAGACATTCCATTGGATGTATTGGTGCTCCAAACGTAAGAGGAGGCGCCTGATGCATCTAAAATAATTGAATTTCCTAAACAAACGGTAAGATCTGATCCAGCATCAACATCAGGTGATGGAGATATAGCAAGATTGTAGGTGGCAATTCCAGGACAAACAGCAGCTGCAGTTGTGTAGGTTACTAAATAGGCTCCAATGTTAGAATTTGAAAGATCAATCGCCCCGGTTGTTGGATTTAAAGATAATCCTGGACCGCTTGTGACAGTTCCGCCTTGAGTACCAGTAATGGTCGCTACAGGATCGGCGTCAGTTTGACAATAAACATTGTCTGGGTAGCTAAGGCCTGCTGCTTCTCCGCCTACGTAATTACCTGTGTAATCAAATTGACAACCATTATCATCAAGTACTGAAAAAGAATAAGGTCCGGATGCTGTTAAATTGTCCACTATGATATTACCTCCATTTAAGCAGGTTGCTGTTGCAAAACTTGCCGTGTTAGGAAGTAACGAAGGAACGATAGCATTAAAGGATGTTCCATTTAATTGTGGAGAGCCTCCTGATATGGTAACGGTTGCTGTTCCATTGGCACAATTGGATGTCGAGGTAGCTGTAATTTCTGGTAAATATTGAACGGCAATTGGATCCCCCATATCAAAACAATCTAAAGCAGGTAAGGTCACGAAACTATAGGTTCCCGTTTGAATGCTATACATTGTTAATGGAACAAAATACACAACGTTATTTGTAAAGGTTCCAGGAGGAAATGAATTGATAAAACTAAGGTCGTTTAAATCTGTTAAGTTCCCATCTCCAGTTACGATAGAAACCAAACAAGGATCATCGGGAATCGTTAATCCTGAAGCATTGGATTGTTGTGGTGTTAATGAAACGGTCGGAGGACAAGAATAAGCTAACCATACAATCCCTGGATCATAAGGTGGTGCCGTGGGGTCATAAGTAGGTGAACCAGGAGTCGTTGCCCCAATTAACTCAGAAGGAACAAAGAAGTTATTATTAGTGGTAATGGAAAGTGAATCTCCGAAACATATTTTATTAATCGTTGGCATTGGACTTAAACTAGTGGTAAATGTCCCCATCATGGCTGTACAATTGCACGAAGGTGGAATATCATAAGTTAAGGTGGCACTACAACTAGGGTCTGCTGAAAAAGAAGCGGTAACAATACAACTCACGCCATTCGCTGGACCTGTAAATGAAAAATTGGAAGAGCTACCAAATGGTGCGTTAAAAACTTGCTGGCCACCACAAGAATTTACTAGGGTTAAGGTTCCTGATCCAGGGGCATTCGTGTAATTGATGGAACCTGTAATGGTATATTGATTGTTTATAGCATCACAATTGGTAATATTTCCTGTGAAATTACTAAAAGAACAAGGATTTCCTCCCGCACATGCCGCCGGGGCATTATAAGTTTGGAATGTGTTGCAATTCGCATTTGCTGAAAATGCTGCGGTAACCGTACAGGTCGAACCATTTGCGGCAAGTCCTGGCAAACTATAATTAATACTATTCCCAAAAGGGGCATTGAATACCTGAGAGCCACCGCAACTGTTCGTGATGGTTAGGGTCCCCGAGCCAGGTGGATTGGTGATGCTTAACGTACCCGTTAATCCATAGGTGTTGGTGGCGGGATTACAAGCACTTGGGATGGCGGTGAATCCGGTTACACCACATATAAATGAACAGTCTGCTGAGCCACTCCCTCCTGTTTGAGAGAATGAAATGGTCCCTGGTTGATTTGAAAAATTAGTTAATAACAATATGTAGAATTGGCCAATTTGTGCATTTGGTATGTTGGCGGTTTCTGTAGGGCTTGGAGAATAACTGCAGTCAACAGTGCTTCCACCTGGAAATGTACTTCCACCACATCCAGCTGCAAGGGAGTTAAATGGACCCCACAAGGCAAAATCGACATCTATTCCTGATCCACCTCCTGCGGATTGACTAATACTGAATGTCATGGGACCGTTTTGGTCAATTTCCATAAAATACCAAACAGGATTAGGAGTAGAACCTAAACAACTAACTGCTCCTAAGTTTTGTACGTTTGTTGTATTCGGGAAGGAATAATTGGTACCAGTGCAAAAAGGAGATGCACCGTTACATTGTGAAAAATAATCTTGCGATAAAAACAAGCAAAAGAATAAGAAGAATATATTTTTTATCAAACCGTTTAATTATCTAATTTATTTCGAAATTCTTTTTTAATAAGCTTTTTATTCTTTGAGCCCCATTCTTTTGCTAGTTGTTTATTTTCTCCATGCGATTTAGCTTTGTCGTAAAGTGGAAAAGAAGCGGGTATTTTTCCGTCAATAAATAGGGACTTCATTTTTTTGTCGTCGAATAGGTATTTCCAAAAATGTACGTAGGGAACTTCGCTTGCGATTGCTTGTTCATCTTTTTTGTCGATAACAACCACTTTTTTATTTAGGTCTTTTCTTGAATTTGTTTGAGTGTTTTGACCGTAAGTGGTTGTGCCAAAAACAGAAAGAAGGGTAATAATTAAGTATAATTTATTCATTATATAAATTTGTTTCTTGACGTTAAAGATAATCAATAGTTGCCGAAATAACTTGTTAATTATTTAAAATTACTCAACTTATCAACTTGTAATTTTTAATATTGTAAAAATAACACCTAATACATAGTTGAAATTGTTTGCTAAAATTAGAAAAATAAGTTATTATCTTCCTGGACCACCACTTTCTATTGAAAGCAATAGTAACAATTGTTATCATGCCAGTCAAGATGAAATTGGTTCTGATCTTGCCTTTAAAGCTACTTTAAAGCTCTTCAATGAATTCCCTGAAATAGATAAGTGCGAAATTGATTTTCTTATTGTTTCAACGCTTGTTTTAGATTATAATTCACCAACAACCGCAAGTGTTTTGCATCATAAATTAGGATTGTCTTCAACTTGTGGTACAATTGATTTACCTCAAGGCTGTTCGGGATTTTTGTATAGTTTAAGTGTTGCAGAAGCTATGATTTCTATTGGGAATGCGAGGAATGTGTTAATCTTATTAGGGGAAGTGCCTTCAAAAGCAATTCATAGTGAGGATATCGTATTGCGATCGATTTTTGGTGATGCTGGTGCCGCTATTGTTGTTTCGGAAAATAATACTAAAGCCATTGGAAAGTTTACATTTGCAACTTTTGGGAATGGATTTGATTTTTTAAAGGTGGAACGTGGAGGAGGTCGCAATCCAATAGATGAGGCATGGATAAATAAATATTCCGATCAAGTGAATCAATTGTCTTTTGGACGTATCGAAATGAATGGGCTGGAAGTGCTGCGCTTTGCTTTAAAGGAAATTCATGGATTTTTGGAACAGACATTAGTGAAAAATGGCTTAAAAATTTCAGAAATAGATTTTTTCATTTTTCATCAAGCAAGTGCATTGATTTTAAAATCCCTTCAGCGAAAATGCAATATTCCCGAACATAAATTCATTTCTAATTTTGAAGAAGTTGGCAATACTGTTTCATGTTCTATTCCCATTGCACTAGAAACAGCAGCAGCGCTAGGCACTTTTAAAAAAGGTGATAAGATAGTGTTACTTGGTTTTGGGATTGGGTTTTCTTGTATTGGAACCGTAATTGAATGGTAGAAAAATGTATATTTGACTTATGGAAATAGATGATTTTATTATAGCGATTGAAGAAGAGTTTGACAATCTAAATCCAGGAGATGTGTCTCCAAATAGCGTTTTTCGTAATATGGAGGGTTGGAGCAGTATGCATGCGCTTATTTTTGTTGCATTAATTGATTCAAAGTATGATGTTCTTCTAAATGGAGATGAATTGAAATCGTGCGTCACCATTAACGATTTATTTGATATTACACGCTTAAAATTAAACGGTGGCGCAGCTAAGGCTTAAACATACTGCTGTAAAAGCAATATATTCTGTCATTCCTAAGATGGTGTATAAAACGCATGATTATCCTTATTTTTCGGAAGATGAAGCAAAAATGTTCGCTAATACAACGGGTATAATTGAGCGAAGAGTTGCGGCAACTAATGTTACCGCTTCAGATATGTGTTTCAAAGCTGCTCAGACGCTTTTGGAAGATATGAATTGTCATCATGAAATAGATTTATTAGTATTTGTAACTCAATCTCCAGACTATTTTCTACCGGCAAGTGCAGCTATTCTGCAAGATAAATTAGGATTGCCAAAGACTTGTATGGCTTTTGATGTGAATTTAGGATGTTCAGGATACGTTCATGGTTTGCTCCTTGCTAACCGTTATCTTCAACAGGGGGGATTGAGAAAGGTATTGCTTTTAGCTGGGGATAAATCAACCATTTCGACGCACGAACAAGATAAAACAGCCTTTCCTCTTTTTGGAGATGCAGGCTCAGCAACTTTACTGGAATACGATGCCAAAGGAAAAGATTGGTTTTTTGACGCAGGTACGGATGGAAGTGGTGCGAATGCAATAATTATAGAGGCGGGGCATTCTAGAATGCCTTACCAAAGTTTTGATGATCAAGATATTGAAGTGGCACCAGGTGTTATCCGCTCTAAAAAACATTTGGCAATTGATGGTATGGCGGTATTTAATTTTGCGCTGAAAAATGTCCCAAAGTCGATTAATAATGTTCTCGACTTAGCAAAATTAAGAACGGAGCAACTTGATTACCTCGTCTTGCATCAGGCAAATCAATTGATCACAGATAGTATTCGAAAAAAAATGAACTTGCCTAAGGAAAAATGCCCAAGTTCAATTGGTAATTTTGGAAACACAAGTTCTGCCTCTATTCCTTTAACGCTTTGTTCGGAATTAAGTGAAGCCTTAAAAAAGGAACGCTTATGCCTATTGCTTTGCGGCTTTGGTGTAGGTTTTTCTTGGGCTAGTTTACTTTTATCCACTCATAATGTCGCTACAAAATTGTTAGAATATGATTAATCTTAAAGGAAAAACTATTCTGGTAACTGGAGCTTCTGCAGGTATTGGCTCTGCTGTGGCGCAATTGTGCTCGGATTTAGGCGCTAAGGTTTGCATAACGGGTCGAAATATGGATCGCTTAATAGAGGTTTCCAAACAGCTTAGCATCGAGTCAGAACTTTTTCAAGCTGATTTAACATTGGAAAAGGATATAGATGATTTAGTAAAGACCTTTCCATCTATTGATGGTTGGGTGCATTGCGCCGGAATTATTGAGCCGTTTCCTATAAAATATATTCAGTCAAAGCATATAAAATCAATGTTCACTATTAATTTTGATAGCGCCTGTCTTTTATCCTCGAAATTAATGCTGCTTAAAAAGATTAATCCAAGCGCTTCCTTTGTATTTATTTCTTCCATTTCTGCTCAACATCCATATAATGGAGGTAGTTTATACGCCGCATCCAAAGCTGCTTTAGAATCTTTTTCTCGTTCCATCGCCTTAGAGTTTGCCTCAAAAAGTGTTCGTTCGAATTGTATTTCTGCCGCTCTAGTTGACACTCAGATGTTTGATAAAACTAAAAATGCGCTTTCGGAAACAGAACTGTTAGGTATTTTGAGTTCGTATCCATTAGGAATTGGACAACCAATGGATGTGGCTCACGCATCGGCTTTTCTGCTAAGTGATCAAGCCTCTTGGATGACAGGTTCTGTGCTCACTTTGGACGGTGGCTTGCTATTAAACAGTAAGAAATAATTCTTTTAATGTATCTTCGTTCAAGTTATCCATCGCATGATTGAGTATAGTTTTGTAATCCCTACCTTTAATAATAGTGGAGATCTTCCCTCTATTTGTAAGGATATTGCTGCAGTTTTTCAAGACGCTTCTTATGAAATAATTCTTGTGGATGATGGAAGTTCTGATAATACGTGGGAGACAATTCATTCGCTCAGTCAAAACGATAAAACCATTACAGCGTTGCGATTATCAATGAATTTTGGACAACATCCAGCTACCTTATGTGGGATTCAATTTTCAAAGGGGAAATATGTCATTACCTTAGACGATGACAAGGAAATTCATCCGAGTGAGGCGATGATAATGATTGAGCATCAAAAAATAACTAGTGCGGCGGTAGTTTATGGTACTTTTCCCTCTGTTGATTCCATTTTGATTCGTTCCTTGAAAACTCTTTATCGATTTGTTTCTCGATTAAATGGTAAAAATAGGGGACAAGGAAGTAGTTTTCGATTGATAGAGGGCGAACTGGCACGAAAGATTGTTTCTAGTAATCATCAGTTTTCATTTATTGATGAATTGATTCTTTGGTATACCAAGTCCATCGAGTTTGTCCCCATTAATCGCAGTGAGAATCAATCATCGATTAGTAGATACAAATTACCTGGCTTGATCTTAACCACCATTAATATCATGCTTTTTTCATCGGCGATTCCTCTTCGTTTGGTCACTTTTTTTGGTTTTCTGCTGGCGCTGATTAATTTCATTTTTGGAGGATTTATTCTATATAAAAAATATTTTGGAAAAATTGAAGTCGATGGCTATACTTCGTTAATCGTAAGTATTTTGTTCTCAACGGGAATGATCATTACCTGTATTGGAATTATTGCCATGTATTTAAGGCATTTGTTGCTAAAAACAAATCAAAAACCATTGTTTCATGTAGCAGAAAAGTCGTGTTAATTCTTGCACAATATGATGTTCGATTGATTCGTGTACAACCGGAACATTTAGGATTAATTCTGAAGTGGAGAAACAGTGATGGGGTTCGGAAAAACATGTTTATTCAGGATGTCTTGCAGGAAAAGGATCAAATGACTTGGTTTCATTCTATAAACAATGCCTCCAACTATTACTTTATTATTGAATATCTAGGTGTAAAGGTGGGTTTAATTCATGCCAAAAACTTTTCGGAGGAAGAAGGAATTGGAGAAGGAGGAATTTTTATTGGTGAGAATGAATACCTTGAAACATGGGCCAGTGTCATGGCTTCTATTTGTTTTCTCAATTTTATTTTTTCTAAATTAGAAATCCATCGGTCTATCGTTCGTGTTCAAGCACAAAATAAAAGCGCCATTTCTTATAACCTACAGTTAGGGTATAAAATTGATTTCGAGGACGCTATTGAAATCAGAATGGTGTTGGATAAAGCAGATTTCTTTCAGAAATATAATTTACTTAAGTCAACGTTGTCTAAAATTTCTAAAGGGAATGAGGCCTTGATTCTTCAGGGAGAAAAAGCAAGCAATAATTTAACACAAATTAATCGTTTGTTCGAAAATTAATTTTCTCAATGGGGAGTTTTCGCTGCTCATAAGCCGCAAGCCATTCTTCCTTACTTGCAAATTGGAGTAGGAAGGGGTCATCTAAGTTTTCAATCTTATAGCGCGCTATTTGTTCAGCTGAATATCCCCACAGAGGGTTCGGGATATCAAACATTAAGATAAAACGATCTTCATCGCTTTCATTCCATGCCTCATGCTCATAGGAATCATCAAAAATTAATAGTTTCCCTTCTTCCCAATGTCTCGTTTCATCGCCAACTCTTATTTTACAAGCGGATCCATTGGGAATTAGTAGGGGTAAGTGACATCTCAATATCATTTTTGAATATCCTTTGTGGGGAGCTATGTGTGTGTGTTTCTTTAATCGTGAAAAATCACATGAAATAAGGGATGGAATTTGATTGATAATTGAACTTGTTATCGGACAAGTGTGCTGATTAATAGTGTTTTCCATGGTGAAAAAGGAAAATGTAAATACCTGCCAAGCATGCTGTTCGCTTGAATTTACATAACTGGGAAAGGTGCTCATCCAATTATCTTTGCGTAGGTCTAAAAGGTGTAAAAGTTCCTTTTTAATGGTGGCGACATGCTCTTCTAAAAACAATAACTCTTTGAAATCGTCGCTGGAATAGAAATAGTTGGGATTCTTATCTGTAGTCATGTTTTCTATTGGTCGAACGAAAATAATAAATCTCGCTCAACTTTGATTTTTTATGGTTCTAGTTTTTCTTTACTTTTGTTTCCTTAATAGGTCTATGCGAACATTAATTATTTTATTTTCGATTTTAGTCTCTTTTCATTTATCGGCGAATCATGTTAAAAAAGGATTTAAGGAATTAGCGGCATCTAATTATTCTTACTCCTTGCATCATTTTCAAAAAGCGCTTAAAAAAGACAAGGCTGTTTCGGCATACGGATTGACAAAATTATACCTTGCCCCAGGCATGTATAACATTGATTCGAGTTTTAAGTACATCGTGCTGAGCGAGCAATCATTTGCCGTATTAGATTCAAAAAAACGCTTAAAAATAAAAGAGTTTCAATGTGATTCATTGGCAATCATCGAACTGAAAATGACGATCAGTAATTTGTTTTATGAGCGTTTGATGAAGTTACCAAACTTAGTATCTGTCAATGATTTTATCCTTACGCATGCCTGGTCTTTCCGAATTCCATTAGCTATCGATACCCGCGACTCTCTTGCCTTCTCAGATGCACTAGTTGAAAACACTTCGTTAGGTTTTCAGGATTATATGGCGAATTATCCAAATTCAAAGTTGTTGAAGGAAGCACAAGTTCATTTTTTTGATTGCCAATTGAAGGAAAATACCAGTTCAAATAAATTGGAAGATTTAGAAGCTTTTCTAGTCAATTACCCAGAAAGTCCATATAGAGAAGAGGTGGAAGACAGGATTTATAATCAATACGAAATGGGAAATGATTTAAATGATCTGACTTATTTTGTCCGACACTTTTCAACGAGTCGACATGCTGTGAACGCTTGGCGTAAATTATTCCAACTTTTTATGAAGGATTATTCCGATCAGCGCTTGGAAGAATTTAAGGGATTATACGCCGACTTTCCATTTATGATGGAATTGGATAACGAAATTGACCTTTTTAAATCTACTTTTTATCCCTACAAGAATGATGGGAAATATGGTTTTATTCAAAGAAATGGGGATATAGTTATCGAGGCTAAATACGATCAAGTGAGTCCTTTCAGAGAAGGTTTGTCTATTGTTTTATCGGGTGAATTTTATGGGGCGATCGATAAAAGAAATCACTTGGTGATTGATGCTAAGTTTGATGATATGGAAGATTTTAATTTGGGCAAATCAATTGTGGAGAAAGACAATGTTTTTGGCTTGGTGGATCGTGTTGGAAATTTTATTTTTCCATTGGAGTATGAAGATATGGGTTGGTTAACTGATAGTTTGTTGTATGCTAAGAAAAATGGATTGTTTGGAATTTATAATTCAGCGAATGTAGTTCAAAGCGAACTGTTTTTTGAGGATATTATTCCCTTTGATGGAAAATTAGCTAGAGTAGTTAAAAATGGAAAAGTAGGGTTTATTAATCGGGAATTGTCGTTGGTCCTTCAAACTGAATTTGATGATTTGATTACTTATACGGATAGTTCATTTATTTACACCATAGCGGATAAAATGGGTTTGGTGCATATCAAAAATAATTGGAAAACAAATGCTGTATACGATGAGATTTATCCCCTTCATTATGGGATATCGATGGTTAGAACGAAAGATAAATTGGGATATATTGACGCGAAAGGTAATTTGATTTTGGCTTTGCAATTTGAGCAATTCCCTAATTTCTCTAAAGTGGGTGCTTTTACCAAGGATGGTGCGCTCATTAAAAAGAAAGGAAAGTATATGTTGATTAATGAAAAAGGAAAAATTACCTTGCCTTTACCGTATGAGTCTATTGGGGAATGGGGAGAATGGATGCCTGTTATGAAAGGCTTTAAATGGGGATTTGTTAATCAAAAAGCAAAGGAAATGACTCTTTTTGAATATGATTTTGTGGAGAAAGTTTCTAATAGCTTATTCATTGTCGAAAAGAATGGTCTTAGTGGTTTGTTAACTACGAATGGATCTTTCGTTTTGCCGCTGGTTTATAAATCGATCGTGCAATTAGGTACTAATTTATTGTTAGTAGAAGATAAAAATGGATTTGGAGTCTCTACACGCGATGGTCAAATTCGAATCCCTGCCATGTATAGCCAAATAAAGTATTATGAAAAGGATGTGCTGATTTTGTATAAGGACAATGGTATTTCGTTCTATTTTATCACAACAGGTAGTTTTGTTCATCCGAAGTAATTCTCTTCTATTGAGAAATGATCGCATCGATTAGCAGTGTCTCTCGGCTTCGCTCGATTCACCGTGTCTCTCGGCTCCGCTCGATTCACTTAAAGGGCATCGAGCTTAGTCGAGATGCTCATTAAAAGTTTTAATACAATCATTCTCTTAAGCAAACTTTCATTTAAAAATACAAATAGCTTACTATTCGTTTTTCTGCTGTCTCGATTGGCAAAGAGAGGAGGAAGAAAATTTGGAAGCGTACGCGATACCGAAAAGCGCTTGTCGTTTGATTGAAGTGTCTCTCGGCTCCGCTCGATTCACTCAAAGGGCATCGAGCGGAGTCGAGATGCACATTAAAAGTTTCAGTTCAATACAATCATTCTCTTATGAAAGCTTACAATATCATTAAGGTTACTAAATTAAAAAATAATGATTAAAAAGTAATCTTTTTATTGATTATTTTTTAACTTTGTTCAAATCCATAAGATGAAAATTGGAGATAATTTAAAGTTGTTACGAAAGCGGGCGGAAAAATCGCAAGAAGATGTTGCCAATGATTTAGGATTTAATCGATCTACCTATAGCGGTTATGAAAATGGCGTAGCGCAACCCAATATTGAGAATTTAATCGCTTTAAGCAACTATTACAAGTTATCGATTGATTCACTATTGAGTGAAAATTTTTTAGAATTTACAGCATCGGATTGGAATAATTTTGATAAAAATTGGAAGGATAAAGCCGCCGGAAGTAGTTTGCGCGTTTTAACAAGTATGGTCAATGAAGACAATGAGGACTTAATAGAATTAGTCACTCAAAAGGCAAGCGCTGGTTATGTAAGTGCCTATGCAGATCTTGAATTCATAAGTGAATTGCCGACGCTGCGTTTGCCATTTCTGTCTAAAAATAAAAAATATAGAACCTTTCCGATTAGTGGAGATTCAATGCCACCGGTTGTAGATGGTTCATTCGTTGTTGGTGAGTTTGTGCAAGATTGGACGACCATTAAGTCTGGAGAACCCTATATTTTAGTGACTAAGAATGAAGGGATTGTTTTTAAATTGCTATACAATGAGCTCGATAAT
>Ga0247837_1001638_pt1 | contig 45509 bp, 43 predicted proteins | sample LaCtaG_2_FD_187115 | JGI IMG/M metagenome (GOLD analysis project Ga0247837, IMG submission 187115) | Freshwater microbial communities from meromictic Lake La Cruz, Castile-La Mancha, Spain - LaCruzMarch2015_14.5m | ecosystem: Environmental > Aquatic > Freshwater > Lake | place: Spain: Castile-La...
CCCAGACCAAAAAGATGCGTTTTTTGTCCCTGCTGGAATTTGCGACTTAGCCTGAGGCCTTTCCTCCGAATTATCATACAAATTTGTTCACAGTAATGTCCTCACAAACCCCAAATTCCTTATAAGTGTGTAAATTCCCTATGCAAAAGTCCTTCTTGAGGGAAAATCGCTATTGGGCACGTGGAAATCCCTAGTTGTATTTGCGAAACAGCTAAAGAACTAAGCGATTTGCTGACTTGTTATCTAGAAAAGGAGGCAGCAGCCACTCTTCTTACTGCTTTCTACCTGCTTGAGATTGCTATCTGGCAGGACGCTTGCAGTTCTCCCCCCAGTCACAGTCTCTGGCAAGGCTTTATCGGTGGAAAAGGGGGAAGGCTTGGACTCGAACTGAGAAGTTGACTTTGGCGCTTCAGTCCGAGGGACGGATTTGGTCTCTTCCACAGGTTCTTTCTTCATAGGAGGGGTTTTGCTGGCGCTAGGTCTGGCAGGCACTTCCGTCTTTTCCTCCTCTCGAAGCGCAGGTTTCGCCTCTACGCGAGGAGGCTCAGCCTTGGGTTCGGCTCTAGGCTCAGGCTTTGGCTTTGGCTCAGGCTCGGCTCTAGGCTCTGGCTTGGGGTCAGGCTTAGCAGGGGCTTTGGGCTGCTTGACCCCTGGAGCTTGGTCTGGCTGAGTGGTGGCGGTTTCGAGTTTGCGGATGGCTTCGGTCTGCAGGTCGCTGGGAGCACTGCCGTATAGGAACAGCGCAAAGCTGTAGTCCTGCACCTGCCTGGAGTTTTCCTTCGTCGCAATAAACTCGTGGTCTTTCCTATAATTGAATACAGGGTCGATACCATCCACATGCTCAGTCTGGAATGTAGTATCTCCATCAAATGGTACCGTGTAGGTGCAGTACACGCCCTTGGAGTACTTCCTCGGCACCCCTGCTCCTGCCACTATGCTAAAGTCCCAGGCCAGTTTGTTCCCTAGGATTTCTTCCATCGTTTCATACTCGTCCTGCTGCAGGCTTTCATCTAGCAGCTTGGGTACGATCTTTACATGCAGAGTGCCGGACTGGACGCCTTTCAGGTCATACACAGGACAGTGCTCATCGATGTCTAAAAGGTGGTACAGCGTTTGTCCCATCACTGTGCACTGGCCGAACACACTCCCGCCGAAGTCAATATCCTGCGGACTGACAGCGAAGGGGTCGTAGCCTATGTTGATTTCCCCTAGTGGAACTCCGCTCATGTACTGCTCGGTCATTTCCGTCATGTCGGGGATACGGCCCTCCAGCTTCTCCGCCTCCCAGTACAGCTTCACTGAGTCGTCCAGCTCAGGCAGCAACACCCGCATTCTCACTTTCGTGCCTTCGTAACCTTTGCCAATACGTCCATTCGGTCCCGGTGCCTTATAGAATTCAGGCTTAAAGCGCGGCTTCTTCCCTAACATCGCAGCTCTCGCACTTGCGTCATTGGTGAGTTTAAAGGCCTGGGAAAGCTGTTCCTCCACTTTCTTCTTATAGCTCAAGTCCTGCTCCAGCTTCTTCAACTCCATCTCCTTCCGCTTGAACTCCTCTATCATTTCCTGGTTCCTGGCGCGCATTTCCCGCTCCTTTTCCTCCATCTGCTTGCGAGTGAGCTCGTCTTGGTGCTGCGTGTCTGCGTGCAGCTTTTCCAACTTGCGCCGCTCTTCGTCGAGTTCTTTTTGCGCCTTTTCATTCTCTTCCTGCATTTTCCGCCTCAATTCCTCCTCCTTGGCGCCTAGAAGTCCCTGCACTTCCAACTCATTCGCTTCCCGACTTGCGAATTCCCAGTTCACTTCCGGGTTTCTGCTCATTGCCGGGTCGACGTATAGGAAGAAAAGGTGGTTTCCGATGCGAATCCGGTCCTCGTGCTTGAGCTCGACTGGGCCTTTGGTGAGTTTGCCGTTCACTAGGACTTTGGCGGTGTCGTTGCGACTAGGGATAAGGCGGATTTGTCCGTTTGAGTTGGTGAAGGTGCAGTGGCGCTCCTCGACGCCGAGGCCTTGGATGGGAATGTCAGGGACGAAGCCTTCACTGGGACGCCCCGCAGTGCTTTCCCCAGGCTTAAACGCATGCTTAATATGTCCACTCAGTAGTGGGTCTTCATTCAAGTTCATGAGGTGGGGAGTTGTGACTTCCACTTTCACGTGAGTTTGGTTTCTGCGGACTTCTGACTCTTGCAGTCGTTCTTGCATTGTCTTTTCGGCTTCTTCTTTGGCTCTTTTGAGCTCTTCGATTTGGGCGAGGAACTCTTTGCGGGCTTCTTCGTCGACTGGCTGGCCGCTGGAGCCTCCGCGGCCGTCCATTAGCTGCTTCAGACGCTCGTTCTCTTGCCTGAGCTCTCTGATGAGTTTTTCCTGCGGCGTTTCATTGACAATCGCCATGTTCTTGATAGACTTGACCTGGTCCGCATAGCGCAGTGTACTGAGCGTTTCCTACATACCCCTCACCTCCAGGTTGAAAGTCGCGGGACTGATGGCTGCAATCATAGCAGTTTTGCTATTCCCGCCCAAGGCATTTTGCAGTATTCTCGTCAACTTGCTTTCTCTGTACGGCACCATGTCTCCCCGAGCCCCATCCGCCTTTTTGGCGAGAGCAGTAATGACTTTCCCCAATGTGGACAGCGATTTATTGATATTCGTGCCTTCCTGCAGTCTGTCCCCTGTAGCTCCGGTCTTATCCACTCTTTCAGACCCTGCTAAGTCCACTAGGTTGATGTCGCTTTGCTTGCGATTCACGGGCTTGCCGGTCGCTTGGTCGTGGAAGATCTGGGTGAAGCTGATGGTCAGGACTGTGTGGGCTCGGGAACTGGTGGCGTTCATTTGAGTTGCGGCGACTGTGCGGTGCTTATTGCCCAGGTCAACAGCCGCCGAAATTTCCTCATACGAACCGACAGTAGTCTTCGAAAGGTCTTCGACAAACACGCCAGTTAAAGGGTGTTCCCGGACCTTGAGACCTCCTCTGGCGCGGTTGCTGGGCAGCTGCAATAGGTCTTGCACTTGTTCGTTGTATATTTCCAGCATTGACACCTTTACGTCGTATTTGATCGAAGAATCCGTCCCTCTGGCAATCTTCGCAAAAATCTGCTCACACGTAATGGGAATAATCCCCTTATTCGCATCATACCCGACCATCGAATAGCTCTTCCCCGACCCTGTCTGTCCATACGCGAAGAGACAGGTGTGGTAGCCCTCCCAAGCGTTGTTGAGCACTCCCACTCCCAAGTCCTGGAAGACCACGCTTTGGTCAGCGTAGGGAGAGTCCGCGGAGTCTTTGGACATGTAGCCGGTGCTGGGGTCTTTTTGGAAGCGGTCGTGGGACCAGTAACTGTGGTCGAAGAAAAACTTCTTGTCCACACCGGCGGCAGGATCGTACACTCTAGTCATGTTCCCCTGCATTTCCACACACAGCACTGCGCCCTCCGCCTGTTCCCGGGAGTTGTAGGGCCTCACTCGCACCGCCACCTTCACAGCGCTGGAAGACATTATATGTAACTCCCAGCTATATGTCCTGGACACTAAGCCGCAGGCAGGGAAATAGCCTGGGTTGCATGGTGTTAAGTCCCTTGCAAGACACTGAAAGAATGTAGCGGTTGCAGTATATTGTGGCTTCAATTCTCGGGGAAATCGGTCTGATAGTGCGGATTTAGGGCTATATGAGGATATATTGTCGCTACGGACCTATTTTAGCAGTGCTTGAGGGATGTTAAATAAACTGTTCGCATGCATAAAGGAAAATTCTACAGAAAAACAAATTTGGCTGTAGTTTCGACTCTGAAATTCAGATATTTACTTAAAACATCCGACAAACGGCTGTTTTGCAAACGAAAAGTTCACTTTTTCTCATAATTTCCATGAAAATACCGATCAAAAATGCTTGTCCGATCAAAAAACTGCAAATTTCTAGCCAAAAGCGCTTCCAAAAGTCTACACTTTCAGCAATTACTATTTTCCTAGCTAATTTCAAAGGCCTTCACCAGTACCCAAGCAACCGGACAGCCCAAACACAGGGAATTCATTCTATCTAGCAAACCCCTGTGACCCAGAGGAAGTTCCGGGGTATTTTTTGTGTGTGCGGCCTGCTTTATGAAGCTATGGCCCAGGTCTCCCACTACAGCAGTCGTAGAAAACATCACAGCCGCTATTCCAACCTGCGTGAACTGCAGTCCCGGAATGACCAAATCATACAAAAGCAAGTTACACCCCAACAAACTGCCCCAGCAAAGTGCATACCCGCCCACAATTCCCTCCACAGTCTTACTATTCCCCATGAACTGTGCAACTTTCCTGGTCCCAAACAGCTTTCCGAACACCAAGCAGCCGTTATCAGTCTGCCAAGTGGCAGTGAACCATAGGAAAAGGACCTTGGTGCGGGCTTGTAGGAGTAGGATTTGCAGGGCGGAAGTGAGGGAAAGACTCACGAAGACCATGAAAGCGAAGTCGTAGCAGGTCGCTTGGAAGGCTAGAATGCGGTATTTGGGGAGGAGGTAGTGCTCTTCGGGTTTCTCGGGGGTGGATAGTTCTGCTTTGATGCCTTTGTATTGGAGCGTGCGGAGGGTGAACAGGACTGCTGCCTGGATGAGGAGGCCGGTGAGTAGGCTCCATGGGAGCTGGGACAGGCCGTCTCTGTGAGTGATGATGCAATACAGCGGCATTAGGAGCTGCGCTAGGAAGACACTCGGCGCACTCTGCAAGTTTCTCACAAACTCACTGTCTTCCTTCCCAGTCGCTAACTCCATCATCAGAAGCACCATTCCGCGGTACTCCCGGTACCCCAGCAGCACCGCAGTCAGCAGTAGAAAGCAGCAAGCTGTGTAGTTTGTCAGCACCAGGAGGACTAGAGGAATGCCCACCGCCGCCACTGCCATCCTCTTCTTCAACTCGCCCATTATTACACCTTTTGGGCAGGTTCAGGCTGGAATTTCTAGCAATTTGGCTGATTTAGCTCTTGAGAAGGGAGGAAATCGCCAACTTTTTACGATATATCGGAGCATTTATGGTGTCCTAAGCTTATTCCTTAACGACTGTGGTGCGCTCGCTGACGTAAATTCCGTCCAGGAACTTTCTGATGTCCTTGTTGGTCACTGCGCAGCTCTGCTGAATGAGCGCAGCAGACTCAGAGACGTACTCCACGTCATTCCCCGCCAGCACTAACTCGTCCTTCTCAGTCTTACTGATAGTGACTCCCTCAAGCATAGAAATCCTTCTCACGATCTTTTCCCCTAAGTAGTTGCGGATTTCCACAGCGTGGCCCCCGGATGAGATGCTGACATTGATAGGAAAGTGGGCGTAGACTAGACGCATGTGGTATTCGAAGCCGATTATTACGCCTTTGATCATGTTGCTGATGTGAGAGCAAATGGTTCTGACGGCAGCAGCCTGCTTGCGGCCAGCAAACCAGCAGTCGACTTTGATGATATTGTCATGCAGCTGGATGTCCACATTGAGGTGGCGGAAGTTGCGGGTGAGGGTGCCACGGGGACCTGTCACCGTTACCACTCTGTGTGTAGCGTTGACTTTCACGTTGGCGGGGATCTTGACAGTGTCCGTCTTGAGAAGCAGCTTCATGCACACCACACAAACTTAATATGGAGGCAGCCGTACAGTCCTGCAGCCTCCCCTCTCCTTCAAAGTCCCCAGAATCCTCTCCGCCTTCCTCCATCAGTCCCTACGCGCCCAACCCTTTCCCGTCTCTGCCTGCCCTAAGGACTGCTCTGCATATCTAACTTGCTATCCGCCTTCATCCGCTTCTTATGCTCCTCCAGCAAGTACTTCACTCTGTGAAATATGACTTCATCGTCCTCTTCCAAGTAATGCAGCAAGTCATTGACGTCGATCTTGCAGGCCGGGCCGCCTCTCCACGCCGCTCTATTGCTAGCCCTGCAGAGGAGGGAGTAGAGGTACTCGGTCATGTAGTTCTCCACTAAGTTCATAGTGTTTTGGTTGGGGGACACAGAGTCACCACATGCGTACATCAGTTCGCGCATTTCCTCAGTAAACTGCCCTGCACGCTCAGTCTTGCGGGGCGCAGGTCTGGAGACAGGACGGACTGCGGGGTTCATATTGGCCGGGATATATATAGAAAGGATGGAGGAGCGGAGGAAAGAACTGCAACGACTGCTAGACGAAGGCAACGCTACAGAAGCAGTCCGGGTGCTGAGGGACATTCTAGCCAAAGGCTGGGTAGTGGAAGGACGGGTTAGTGGGATTGCCAACAGACCAATAAGGACTGAAATCGCTCTGCCGACCCCTCCAGCCTCCTTCTCCTACACCACTCTTGCGTTCCCAGGCTACGTCGCTCCCATCCCCCGCAACCTTGGAGTAGGCAGTCGATATCCCTCTGGAATCGGCAGCGTCAACCCCTCTTTTCCAGCCTCTGAGGAGCAAATCTCTAGCAGTTCCCTGAGAATCTCAATGCCGGAGCCTGAGGAGGATACAGTTTCGATGCATCACTAGGCTAATTACACCTAGTGGTTCACTAGTTCTTGGAGAGCGGAGCGGAAGGCGATTTCGGAGTAGGAGCCACTATGGAATTCCGTCCTATTGCGGGAATGTGTCAATTTCTCTCCAATTCCTTCGATTTTCCCCTCCAATTCCGTCTTTTCTAGTGACAAAACTCCACAAACATCCAACTCTTCGATGATTTTCTCAATCACCGCCACAGAGCGCATATCCGAGTGACTCCCAGTGATTTCCACCATCACTGCTCTGTCCCGCACCCTCGTATACAGTTTCTTGCTGTGCTTCGGCAGTACCAGGGAGTCTTGGTGACTATGCACGAAGATAATATGCGCCGCGCAGGTCTTAATAGCCTGCAAAAGGTCGATTTTTCTATATATCAGTTACTCAAGGTCGAAATCCGCTAGGGAAAGGATGGAAGTCTGTAAGCGGGCGATGAGGAAGTCGGTGACTAGGCTGGGCAGCGGGACGTAGGAGTTTATAACGTCTCTCAGTAGTTCTTTGAGGCTGGCGAAGGGGGAGTCAGCTACGACTGCGCGGATTCCCTCGTGGCTGCAGGTGTAGAGCAGGGCGGCTACTGCGCCCATGGACCTGCCCCAGAGGATGGCTTCTGGGAGGCCTTGGCTGCGGAGGTAGGATAGAATGGAGGTCAGGTCTTCTTGTTCGTAGTACCCGAAACTCACGTATCTCCCTTCCGAATGACCGGCTCCCGAGAAATCAAAAGCACAGAAACTCACCTGCAGCGGCAAAACCGCCTCCAACACCTCCATCGCATCCAGCCGATTCCCGCAATTCCCATGACAGTACACCACACACAGCGGCCTGCTCCGCGCACTTCGAAACAGCGACCCTTTTAGCCGCAGCCCGCGGCCGTTAAGCACATGAAAGTCACTTCTGTGGTACTGCTCGCCCTTCAGTGCGAAGTCTCGGGGACCGAGTTCCAGTGTGGAGTAGGGAAATCGCTGAGGGGTAAGAATGGCTTGGGCGATTGCCTGCATTATTAGTAGGGAGGCTGGAATGGTATCAACAGGGGAGTCGCAAGCAGAAACAGGATTTAGACTGGATTAAAAGTGCAGAATTCGGCTTCGATATTTCAATTATTTGCCTTTTCAGCCCGAAATTCCCCTTTCCCAGTCCAATTTCCACTTTAACCCCTCCTAAAATCCGCCAAGTCCCTACAAATCCCATACATTTGGCCCAATTCCCTAATTAGCCCTATAGGAAGTAGTCCGGAGTCCTGCGAGTGACGTGTGGCTCCCCCCGCCTTGGCGCTGGGTCGAATTGCAGAAAGGTATACTTCAAGTTCTCGTCTACTTCCATTATTGCTGCTTGGTTGCCGCAGCGGTAGCAGTAGTTAGGGGCGGAAAAGACAGTTACCACATTCCTATCATGGCACCAACTATACCCCTCCATCACCAACTGATGCGCCCTCGCCACCAACGTCAGTCCATTCGTCCTGTTAAACTCCTGCGAAATATCCTGTCCAAAGGTATACCCCGCACCTCTGGGGGAAATGCCCCAGCCACTCTTGTCTTCCGGGTCCGACCACAGCAAGTCCGACATAGCGCCTTCATGCGGGACTTCTTGGATTCGATTGAGCTGGCGAATGTGGTCGAGGGAGTCGAGAGAGGGGGAGAGTCCGCCGTGGAGGCAGAAGATTTGGGTCTCGATGAGAGCGGTGAGGGGGAGGTAGTCGAATAGGTCTGTGAAGTGTTTCCATACGTTTGCATTTCCGTACTTCCGCATACATTCATCATAGAAGCCGTAGACTTGAGTGATTTGCCTGCTTTCATGGTTTCCCCTAGTGAGTGTGACTCTTTCTCTGTATCTGACCTTTAGGCAGATTAGTAGGGAGACGGACTCGACGGAGTAGTAGCCGCGGTCGACGTAGTCGCCCATGAAGAGGTAGTTGGTGTCGGGGATGCGCCCGCCGATTTTGAAGAGTTCCATTAGGTCGTGGAACTGCCCGTGGATGTCGCCGCAGACGGTGACTGGGCTGTGCACTGGCTGCACGTTTGACTCTTCAGCCAGGATTTCCCTGGCTTTATCGCACAGGCCCTTCACCTCCAACTCCGGCAAAGGCTTGCACTGCATCAGTAGCTCAATCTGAGCATCCAGGTTCTGTATGTCTGTAAAGGTCAGCGGCTGCGCCATTCTTTTATCAGGCCGGGAGACCTTTTGGAACTTAATTGACTTAGAATACTATACGCACACTTCAGACAGTTCTCGCTCGAACCGCCCTCAACCGTTCCTCGCAGCCCAACAGCAAAGAACTAATCACAGCACTATAGATATGCTCCTATAGGTCTAAACTGACTTCCTTCGGCACTTCCCACGGCTGATCAAAGTCGTCTTCTCGTGGACTGAAAGTCGCACTGCGCTGGTATATGGGTCGCTGCAGCTTCATTTCCCGTACCAAGCTTTCCGGCCGCAGGTCAAAATGGCGAAGAACCAAAGAAAGCAGTTCACTGTCGTCCTTGCCCACTTTGCATGTACCGAAAGAGTCGAGAGCCACAGAGGCCAGTTCCTTGCCTGCGTACGCTACTTGGAACTGCACTCGGTCACAAAGGTGGGACTTGATGATGCTTTTGGCCACCCAGCGGGCGGCGAAAGAGCCGCATCTGCTTACTTGGCTGGGGTCGATTCCGGCCCAGACAGAGACGGTTTGGCTTCCGAAGCTGTCCAAAGCGCTTCTGCGGCCGGATACTCCCACTTCCCTTCCCTGGATGAACTTCCCTTGGACGTTCAAGTTGTATGAAGTGTGCTCGTCTAATAGCTGCGCAGGAAGCACAGGCTTCACCACATGCTCTTTCAGCTGCAGTCTCAGCTCCTCCAGCGATATCTCCGGGTCGTGCTGCGCATTGATCAGCACCGAATGCACTCGCACAGGGACCGCCTTGCCTTGGTCCTGCTTGTACTCTATAGTGATCTGCGCCCTGCCATCAGTCCGCAGCCAGGTGCACAGTCCATTGCGTCGCACTTCAGTCAGTCTGACAGCTAACTTCCACGCTAAAGCCTGGGGCAGACTCACAGCTTCTGGAGTCTCGCTGCTGGCTGTCCCGATGCAAACCCCGCTGTCTCCGCCACAGGTCCACTCTGGCCTTTTCGTCATTTGCACGATTACGCGACAGGTGATGTAGTCCAGGCCTTTTTCCTCTGAGTCCAGGCCGATGCGTTTGAGAGTCTCTCGCACGATTTGCTCGATTTCGACTTGGGCGCTGGTCAGGTAGTCGCCCAGGACGAAGAGGACTTGGCCTTTCAGACAGACTTCGCAGGTTACGCGAGAGTTTGGGTCTTGTGCCAAACAGGCATCCACTACCGCATCCGCCACTTGGTCACAGACCTTGTCAGGGTGCCCTTCACTCAGACAGCTGGCGGAACTCAGAAAGTGCCCGTTCGGCAGCGACAGCACTGCTGCAGGGAGCGCCTCTACCATTGCTAATACCGCTGTCCGCTTGCTAAGGTATGGCAGTGAGATTGATTGAGACATAGACTGGAAGGTGCTAGTGAAGGGGAAATACTGCTAATATAGACTTATTAATAGTCCAAAAAGTGCATATACCCTTTCCAATCTCTACCTTCCTATATCCATTTCCTCCCTACAATCCTCCTTTCCCTCCAATTCTCTCATAACCCCTTCAGTCTATCTCTCCATATCTATTCCTATTTTACCCCGAATCGCATCATTCCCACAGACCTCTAATCTGAAAGCTCTGAAAGTTCATGGTCCAGCTGCGCATCTGCGAAGTTCCGCTCCTGCGTCGACTTCCGTTTGGACCGCGAAGGGTAGGAAACCTCGAATTTCTCATCTTGTAGCATTCGCTTCACTATGGACTCGTCGTCAGGCTTGATGAAGCAGGAGACTTTCCCGGGCCTGCCCAAAACGCCGGTGCGGCCTACTTTGTGCAGTAGTTGGCCTAAATTATGCGGGACATCGAACAAAATCACATGGTCAGTCTGCAGCGCCAAGCCTCTCGACACAACCTCCCCTCCAATCAGCACCCTAACCTCCCCACTCATGTACTTATTCATATTCTGCACTCTATGCTCCACCACCATTTCGCCAAACACCACTGCAGAGGCTATTCCCGAGGCCTCCAGGCTTTCCTGCAGTGCATTCCCCCGAGACACAAAAGCTGCGAAAATCACGAATTTCCCCTTTGGGTCGGATTTGATGATCCGGACAAGCCGCTCTATGGACTCTATTGGGCCTATATTGTCGGTTTCTTCACAGGCGTTTTGGTCGTTTATTTGGATTTTTTCGATGGAAAGGGAGGCGGGCAAACGGTGCAAACGCGGACTTTCGAGGGTTTTTAGGTCTTTGAACCACTTCTTTAGTGCTACGAAGGTGTCCAGTTGGCCGATCGTGGGGCCGAGGGTGGAGCAGGAGAGGACATATTGCCTGTCTTTGCCGCTTAGAGCATTCAAAATGGCCTTCGTGACGTCCGCATACACCTCATCCCTGCCTACATCTCACATAAACAGGATGTCGCACTCATCCAAATAGACCACCGCAGGGTTCAGGTCCATTTCCCCCAGCGCTATCTTATGCCTCAGTAGTTCATTGAGTGTCTTCGGAGTGGAAATCACCACATCTAGTAGTCTCCAATCCAGCGTTTTGGCCATGTTGGTGAAGCCATAGCGCTCCACTAGACTGTTCATATTGTCCCCAGGGCGCTATCTAGTCCTCACTATGTGCTTTGCGATGGCTGCCAGGTCTGCTATGCTGGTAGTTCTGTGCACTGCGATGGCCTGGGCGGAGTCGAGTCTGCGCATTAGCTTGTAGTGCTGCAGGATCAGTTCTCGGGTAGGGACGAGGACCAAAGCACCGTGCGGAACTGACGAGTTGGCCACTTCTTTGGACTTGGCGGCGGAAAACTCAGGGAAAATGTCGTCGAAAGACCTGGCTTTGAGGCTTTGAGCGATTGTGTCTCGGTTTATTTCGCTTAAAACTCGGTTGAGGGCGTAGAGGAGGCAGGCGGTGGATTTGCCTGTGCCGGTTTCGGCCTGGATCAAGGTGTCTTGCTTCTTGTACAGCGAGCTTATTACCTGAGTGGCGCTCACAGAGCCTTGAAAGGGGGTGAGCGATTTTAGCCCTAGGCGCTGCAGACCTGCTTGCAAACTGGTATGGAGGTGAATACCGCGGGTTGCCATTATAGGTTATGGAAGAAACTGCAGAGGAGTTGAGTTTGCTATTCACCCGTTAACGCTGATTTACATAAGTTTACTCGGAATTCGTCTGCCTTTGTACTGCTAATTGCTGTTTATTCGAGTAGTCATCGGATTTCCCAAAGCAGGCGAAAATAGCATACTTTAAATGTCTATCTATATAAGGAACACTGCTAAAAACACTTCGCATGCACCACCGTCGGCCCATACTCATCATACTCCGCTCGACTCACCCAAAGCTGCTGGAAAGTGGACAACGAGGTCAGCACCGACCCTCCAATCCAGGCCCCATACTGCCTCGCTGGGATTGCACTGATATGCTGGCCGCCCTCCCCTCGCAGGACTGCGACTTCCCTGGCTAGGCGCTGCTCGAGGCCCCGCCACATTGTGTTGCCCCCGGATAGTACGATGTTTGCGAGAAGCGGGGGTCGGAGGTCGATTGCGGAGTTTTGAACTGCTGTGTAGAGTAAAGTCGGCAGACTAGGAGAGGAGCTATACATCAACGAAGGTTGGAACAGCGCCTCAGGACACCGAAACCGCTCATTCCCCACTGTCACAACTTGCCCGCTGGGAAGCGTATAATTGGTCTCAATGGTCGAATCTGTATTCGATCTGGTCATTTCCTTCCTAAAGTCAAGAGCCACATAGCACAGTTTTTCCTTAATACTCCGAATCGTCTTCCTGCCCTCCGCCCCTGAAAACTGCATTTGAAGCCGAATTTCCATCAAATCTCTCAGATACTCATCCACGTCCCCGCCTCCAATCTCCCCCTTGCACACTGCTGCAGGCAGAGAGTAGCCCTCATACACAGGTACAGCGTGAGTCACGCCCTGTCCAGACTCTAGCACCAGGCCTGTAGTGAGGCCGGAGGTGTAGAGGGAGAGGACTGCTTGGTTGCCTATGAAGAAGGCGGGGATGTCGAAGGTCTCGAAGAGCACTTCGATGGCTTTTTCGCGGTTGGACTTGGGGTTGAGTGGCTCTTCGGAGATGAGACAAGGCTGGGTCTGTGCACTAATGCGCAGCTCGTTCGTGTACATATAGTCCCACAAGTCCTCCAAGTCTTGCCAAGTCCCCACTTCCCCCCTCACCACCGGCCTGTTCAGCCTCAACTTGGCTCTCCTGGCCTCCGCCTCCTGCCCCACGTAGTAGTCCAATTGGTCAATGCCCAGGGCTTTCCCAGCTTCCTTAGGCCTGCCTACGAGGGTGGAAAACACCTTTCTGGGCATTTCTTCGCCGGAGTAGCCCACTTTCGTCAGGTCGGAGCCGTTGTCCATGACCACTGCTGGACGCTGGGTTTGGACTTCCATGATAGAGTGCGGAATTGAGGCTGTTCGTTGGGATATAGCAAGGAATTAGCTGGGAAAGACAATATTGAAGGCTGGGATAGCGATTTAAGTACTAGGAATTGTGCATTTCACTACTGCTTCCTTTTTGGCAATAGAATCGCTCGTTTCTGCAGAATTTATTTGTAAAAGACGAGTTGTAGTTAAAGATTTGACTAAACAGCGGAAAACTTGATAAAAACTGAGAATTTGCAGTCTTTAAAGGCCTAAATAATTCCTCGATTTCCTCCAAAAATGCAGCGAAATACTCTAATCTGCTTTTCTGAAATAAGTCCTTGCTATTGACGATTCGAGCCATGCTTAAACTAGTAATATCAGCCTTAATCAGAATGGAAGCAGCATATCTCAAGGTCTGGACGCCCACGCAAGTCCAAGAAGGCTTCGGAGCCCAGGTCACTCGCCTCATCGGGAGTATGAAGCCGCAAATGCTTGACCCCTTCGTTTTGCTGGACGTCTTCAAGGCTACCCAGCCAAGCGGCTTTCCCGACCATCCGCACCGAGGCTTCGAAATGCTGACCTACTGTCTCTCAGGCAGAATATGGTGCGAAGACTCCCTAGGCACCTCGCAGGTCCTGCAACCCGGGGACGTGGCGTGCTTAAGTGCTGGCAAGGGCGTACTGCATGCGATAGTTCCAGCGACGCATACTTGTGAAGGGATTCAAATATGGGTTAATGTGCCATCTGAGCGTAAATTGGAAAGTCCGTACTTTGTGAGTGCGAGGAATGAGGACTTGCCAATAGTGCAGGGAGAGGGCTGGGACATGAAGGTCATTTGTGGGCGAATAGGGGAGGAAACAGCACCTATCCAGACCAAAACCCCCACTTCCATACTCGACCTAGAAATCAGTCCTGGCGCCTCTTTGAATTTGCCGGAGTTCCCAGGCCACTCCCTGTGTTTCCACGCGTTGACAGGGGCAGTGACTATAGCGACCACAGAGCTAAAGCAAGGCTCAGCTGCTGAACTGCGGTCTTTCCCCTCCTCTCTCCCGCTTTTCTCCCTCACCGGGTGCCGTCTCCTCGTCCTCGCGGGCCAGCCTATCCGAGAAGACATTGTATGTCAGGGTCCCTTCGTGATGACCAATAGAGCGGAGTTGCTGCGTGCAGCGAAGGACTACACAGAGAGCGCCAACGGTTTCGAAGCCTGTAGCACCTGGAGATCCCAAGCCGCCAGGCAAGTTTGCTCTTTGTAGAGAATTGCCTGCCTTAGTAATATGGGCGCCTGTCTCAAGAACTTGAGTGGAAACAACCATGCTGACAGGCCATTGCCGCAGAAGAAGCAGACTAACAAGCTGCAGGAGGAAAGGCAGATTCAGTCTCCGGGGAAGAAGCAGGAAGCGCCTGTGCAGCCTCCAGCGGCGCCCCTCATTGTGCGTGCTCCTGCGCCCAAAGTAAGTAAGCAGCCTGTGCCACAGCCCAGTCCACCCCCTACTCCCGAGACTCTGTTTATGCAGTGTTCCCAGGGGAAGACTGAACTGCTGGTTGAGGACGCGCAGAACTTCTTTGCCCAGCTGAAGTTTTCCTTAGACAGTGGAGCCGGATTGATAGCGTTTTACCTACTCCGTGCTGAAAGCTTCCAGGCACTAAGGGCTGTGGAGATACAGCAGTACTGTCGCGAGTAAAAACTATGTAGAAACTCAGTCTCTACACTTGAAGCCATGCAGCAGAAAATGGAGCAGCAGGCCACCGCCCTCTTCTCCCAAGGCAAAGCCCTCAAACCCTTCTTCGAATACGTCTTCCTCAAGTCCAAAGGCCCAGACCAATCCCTAAAGACCATCCCACACGACACAGCTGCACCCCTATTACGCCGTACTCGCTACCCAGTACTGTTCCTGAGCAATAGATTCTACCGCAAAGGACCTGTGATTGAGGCGTTGTGTGAGTTTATTGAGACTTCTTCCACGAAGTCGCTGACGAGGGATGATTGGAACAGCACTGTGAGGGCTATTTAGGCGGAGTTTGCGTTGCTGTTTAGGCAGAGTTTGAAGGATTACTTGTTGGATGATGCCTGGCCCACTTTGCTGGATGACTTTGTGCGCAGTTATCAGGGGAATAAGGCTTAATTAGATATTGCAGGGTTGCAGGCTTGGCCGAATTGAAGATTGTTGGAGTTAAGCTAGCGGGATTCGAGCTGCTTTTCTGCTAAATAAGCCGCAAAAAGAGCTGATTTGCCACTAAAACGACAAATCGAGAATCAGATATCACTAAAAGCACTGCAAAAATAGGCAATCTTCGAGCCGATATGCGAAATCTATAGGTAGAATTGGGTATTAGCACAAATGGACCCTGTAGCCTGGCTATTTGTCGAAGACTCCGACTTCCACCCTACCCTCACCCCCGACTCTCTCACTATCCCCCCAAAGCCTATCAAGCCCGCACACAGTCCAACCCCCCCTGTCGACTATGCTAAGAAAAGGAAGGAAGAAACCTGCTCTAAGGCTAATGATAGGAAGAACTGTCCTGAAGATGACAGACAGCTGAGGGCTTGGCTGGTCGCTGAAGGCCTCAAAGCGCCACAGGACAACCTGGCTAAAAGGCACTTCGCAGTCAAATCGGCCGCTGATTTGTCCGCTTATATGGCGAATGCAGAGCTGAAATTGGCTGAAGACAGGGCGAATAGTCCCCATTTCAAGCTGCTATTTGCGGAAATCCCTGATAAGGTGTATAGACATATACGCTGCTATGGCTGTTCGCAGTACACAGAGATCACTCATCGGAATTACCTCTTTTCCTGCGTCTTTTGTGGGAATCTATTCGAGAAATACCGCTATTTGGCCCGTTCCCTGCATGAACAATGGGCCTTAGTGACCGGCGGAAGGACCAAATTAGGCTATCAAATCGTGCTAAAGCTGCTAAGAGCCGGCGCACACGTGATTCCCACTACTCGCCAGCCTACTAGAGCCCTGGAGCAGTACCGAGCAGAGCCTGACTCCGCCCAGTGGTGGGCCAGACTGCACCTCTATATGGACGGACTCGACCTACTGTCTGCGAATTTACCTTCAGAAATCGAGAAATTGCGTCTATTTGTGCAAAGTCTGACCGGCCATTTGGACATATTGGTGAATTCCGCCGCTCAGACTATTCGAGCCTTCAACGAGCCGAGGGAGGCAGTGGCAGGGCAGACCAACAAGTACGGAGACCCTGCCAAACTAGTGAGCACTGAAAGCTCTTGGAACTTGCGGCTGGACGAAGTGTCGTATGCGGAGTGGCAGGAGGTTTTCCTGGTGAATGCCATTGCACCTGCTCTGTTGATAGCCCAGTTCACACCTTTGCTTAGGGGAGATGGGCTGCTGAGGACTTCGATACCTCAGTTTGCGTATGTGGTGAATGTGCATGCACGGGAAGGACTGTTCGAAGTGCGCAGAAAGGGAAACAGACATGTGCACACCAATATGGCGAAGGCGGCTTTAGCGCAGCTCACCCGGTGCTGTGCAGACCGCCATTCTTTGGTGCTGCCCGGATCTAATCAGCGCGGAATTAGGGTGCATGGAGTGGACCCAGGCTGGATCAGCACTGACGAGTACTCGGAGGCGGCCTGTCCCTGGGTCATTCCCCCGCTTGATGATGTGGACGGAGCGGCGAGAGTGCTGCAGCCGCTCTGGGACGAACTGCCTTCGGAGCCAAGGACCAGACGCCACTTCACACTCTTAAAGTACTAGATATGGAAGCGCTGGAGCGAGTGATGCAGAGACTCAGGGAAAAGACGCAGAATCAAACAGGTCAGTTGACAGCCTTGGCGGAAACTGTGGTGGGACTGGAGCAACTCACAGAGGGACTGGGTAGGACTCAAGACTCGGTTGAGTTTCGAGTGAGCAGACTGTCCCAGGGTATGGATGTGGAGGATGGCTTAGGGGGTGTGCAGGAGAGGGAGCTGGCGGATGTGTTGGCTGCAGTGAAGGGGGACTTGGAATCAGCGCTTGAAGAGGCTCGAGAAAGCAGTGACGAAGCTCAAAGTCCCGAGCCCTCAGAAGCCTCCACAGAGCCTCGGAAGGGCGACTCCGACCTCAGTTCTCATCGACTTTCCCACGAACTTGAAACCGCAAAGCAACGCATCACCCAGCTCGAAGCCTCCGAACTCGCTCTAACCTCCAAAATCGCCTCTCTGGAGCACAGTCTAGCCCAGGCCTCCGCCCTTTCCCGTCAACTGAGTCAGGACAAGTCTCAACTCCGCAAAGAAAAGCAAGAAAGTGAGGAAAAGCTGCAGACCAAGGAGGACCTGGTGGCCTATTTGGAAGGGCAGATTTGCAGTTTGCAGGGAGAGCTTCGAGAACGGTCTTTAGCAGTGCTGGAAGCAGGGCCTAGTGGCAGAGCCAGTTACACGGGAGTGATTCGGAAGACTATAAAGGGAGGGAAAAGGAGTGTGGAGAGTGCTGAGGCGAAGCGGCTGTTCCGACTAAGCGGAGGCAGCAGTGAAGACTGTAAGTAAATGCAATAGAGAGATAACTGTGTATGTACGCTAGCTAAAGCCTAGGACTCAGCCCTGACTCGTTCAAAGCCGCTTGCCTCAAGTTGGAGTCAGTCTGGAACACGCCCAAAGTAGACACTGTCATGGTCTCTGCCTGGCGCTCCCTCACTCCTCGCATCTTCATGCAGGTGTGCATGGCTCTGATCACCACGATTACGCCTTTCGGCTGGATCAGGGTTTCGATGCATTGGGCGATTTGATCAGTTAGTCGCTCCTGCACTTGTAGTCTCCGGCTGAACACGTTCGCCACTCTCTTCAACTTGCTCAGTCCCAGAATTTTGCCTTGTGAAATGTACGCAATGAAGACTGACCCAAAGAAGGGCAGCAAGTGATGTTCACACAGCGAACAAATCTCAATGTCCTTCACCGAAATCCAAGTTTCCCCCGGATGCGGGAAAATGCCTCCGTTGATCTCCTTGGCAATGTTCATGTTGTAGCCCGAGCACAGGTCCATCATGGCTCTAGCGGCTCGGGCTGGAGTCTTCTCTGTGCCTTCGTTGGTCAGGGGAAGTTGGCTGAGGATGCTGGCGTATGAGGCTTCAATGGCTTTGTGCATTGGTAGTATATGTCGCCAGGACTGGGGAAGAATTAGGACAAGCAATATGGGGCACTAGAAACTGCCTAGTCTGTGGGTTTCTAGGACTTTGGACGGAGTTGTAGCGGACGCTGGGAAGGTTAGGGGGGGTGCTTTCGTGGACGGGTGGGGAATTGAGGTTTTCCATTTTTGTGAGAAAGCGCTAATAAGCATCCGAAGAAATCGCTCCAATATAGAGGAAATTGGCAGGTTTCGAGGACTTTAATGAAGGATTTCCCTGTGATGAATGCAAAACTTGCCTAATCGGCTTTTCCAAAGTTTGAGTGAAATTCATAAGGTAATGCTACTCTCTCGAGGCAAAATGCCTATATAGCCTGTTTCTATAGTGCCAAAGACTAGTTCAATTTCAGCTTGCTGCGATTAGCCTATCAGATTCCTTCGAAATCTTCCGCCAATTGCTGAATCTTGACTTTATACTGTCTCTCCATGTTCTTCAGAAACTTCCCCTGAGCCTGGTTGGCCAAAGTGACCGCCACTCCCTTCCTTCCAAACCGCCCACACCTCCCCACACTGTGCACATACTCCACTCCACTAGACAGGCTATACATCACCACCACGTCTATATCAATCACATCCAAGCCTCTCGCCAACAGGCCTGAATTGACCAGCACTATGGAGGACTTCTTGCGAAAGGCTGATACCACCTTTTCCCTTGCGGACTGCATCTTCTCTGAGTGGTGAAATAGCACTTCCCGACCTTTGGCTTTCAACTGAGTTTCGAGATCCTCAAAACTGGCCTTGCAGAAGACTAGGACTTTCTTGCCTTGCAGCTTGTCTAGTAGGGACAGACAGGCTGGCAGCCGGTCGGCCTCCTTTTTGAGAGGGTAAAAGTACTGCGAGACATTCTTGGGGCACAAGTTGTTGGGAGTTTCGACTACTTTTACAGGTTCAAGCAGCCAGGAAAGTGCGAACCTTTGGAATTTCACTGGGAAAGTCGTGGAAATGAAGGCAGTTTGAATGCTTTTCGGCATGCTTTTGAGAATGTAATAGAATTGTTCCCTATACCTCCCCGGCCCCATCATATCCGCATCATCAATAACCAGCAGTTTCAATCTATCCGTCTCCAGCCTGTCATTGCTTATCATGTCGTAGACTCTGCCCACAGTTCCCACCACTACTTGCACTCCCTGCTGCAGGGCATTTATGTCACCCCTCACATTAGTACCGCCGTAACAGGCTCTGCAGATCACTTTCAGGGTCTGGCCTAGTTTGGCGATTTTCTCACCTGTTTGGATGGCTAGCTCGTGGGTAGGGGTGAGAATCAGGATTTGGGGAGAGAGCTCGTCCACATCCACAGCGTTCAAAGCGGCCAGGATAAAAGCGAGGGTTTTCCCTGTGCCAGCCCTGGCCTGCCCCAGCAAGTCTCTGCCTTTGAGCAGAGGAGGTAGGAACTGCAGCTGGGCGGCGCTGGGACTGGCGTAGTGCAGGGCTTGCAGGGAGAAAAGCAGCTCGGGGCGGAGATTTAGAGCAGCGAAGGAAGACATTATTACGCTATTTCTGCATATTCCCTGGGAGTGGAGAAATGGCGGCTTTGGAGTTGGGTTTGCTGGGGATTTTAGGGGGAAATTGAGACTTTATGGACTGAAAACCGCATTTTGAGGCAAAATTCCTAGATTAAGAGTGTATCTTCTTTTTTACATAAGTACGAATTTCAACAATTGGCTATTTCCAGCCTCAAATCGATACAAATAGCCGTGAATAGCCTGGGAAATTAACAAAAGTGATATATTTACGGCTTCTTACCGAACTTATGCTATATTTGCCTGTTTTCTGTCTGTAAAGTCTCCTATTTCCTGCTATTTCTCCCAGCAAAGCTCCATCCTATACACCTTGCACCCATTATTCCATAGAAACCGGACATTTCCCTCTTCTAGCCCTTTCCACCGCTAAATCCATCAGTTTACTGTGCAGTTTCCTAGCTATCACAGCATTTACGTGACTTTACGCAATACACCTAGTAAACCTTGAGAGAAGAGAGTCTGCAGGACGCATTTTCTCAGACTTAAGCCGAATTTAGCTCTCTTTGGGACTGCGACAGTCTTCTTTCTCAGGAAACTGGCTGGGAACAGGCCGAAAACAGTGTATTTTAGTAGTACTGACTGCCTCGCAGCCTTGGTCTGTCCGACCAAGTTGCAGATCTGGACTATGGACTGTTCAGGTGATTATGACCTGCAGGACCAGTCATTCTAGGCAATAAAGTAATATGCAGGGGAAAGGAATAGTCGGGTCCTTCGCCATGTCCGCGCCTCCAGGCGACCTTTCCAGTCCCACTCTCACCAAAAAGTCGACCATCGCCAGCAGTCCCGCGAGCAGCAGCAAATGGAAGGTAAGAGACACCTAGCGAGTGGCACGGAGAGTGCTGGGTCACTGGCTCTACAACTTGTGGATTCTCGTGCTTACGATATATGCGCTTTTCGGGGATGACATTCGTCTGGCAGCCACGGCTCTGCCTGCGGACCCAGTGTTCTTTTCACTGAGTTGTGTGGCGATGTTCTTCTTTGCACTGGAGCTGGTAGTGGCTTCGATGGTCAAGGAGGACTACTGGATGGGGTTCTACTTCTGGCTAGACCTGCTCGCAACCCTGTCCATGATTTCCGACATCGGCTGGGCGTGGGAGGAAATCCTGGGGACGGACCAGGCCGGGTCGAGTTCCTCAGTCGCGAAGTCCACTCAACTGGCGAGGGCTGCCAGAGCCTCTAGAGCCGGCACTCGCGCTGGCAGGATCATCCGTATGATGCGCATCGTGAGACTTATCCGCCTTGTCAAGCTGTATAAACTGGCGCAGGAAAGCAATGCTGAAAGCCGGGACGGCAGGAACAAGCAGCTTTTCCGGTCATTCGTGACCTATCGAGGCGAGCCAGAGGCAGTGACGATAGCTATGGAGGACAAGGCAATAGTCCCTGCGAGCAGCACTGACGAACTGTCGGTTTCCCAAAGCATGGAGGTCGACCCTGCGGCTGAGCAGGCTGTGAGTTCTGAGGGCTGCTCTGGGACTATCCTGATTGGCTCGACTAGGACTTCTACGATGTTCGAGTACGGGCGTCTTTCCGCGCCGAAACTCATACCTGTAGCGGAAGACCTGGCCGAAATCTCAGAAAACAACGTAAATCCATCAGAAACGCACGACCCTCCGCCCCTAGAAGAAAGCAACGTAGGCCAACGCCTCTCCGAAATAACCACCAAGCGAGTAATTCTCCTGGTCCTGGGCATGATGTTCGTTTTGCCGCTTTTTTCCAATTCGATGTATGTCAACAACAACACGTCCTATACTTACGCTCTCAGAGTGCTGGATAAAGCCACGGAAACGGATAATTTCGATATAGTGTGGGATAACTTCCTGGAGCAGCATGAAAACTTGTTCACGCCTGTGATATTCATTGAAGTGTTTGGACTGAGAACCTGGCAGAAGGTGAACCCCACCGACCTGCGCAGCATAGAGCAGGAAATCGCGGCCTTGGACCAGACCCAAGGGTCGCGCTACTACGTAAGTCCCTACTCAGAGCTACATAGTGGCTGACTTGCGGCCCTCTACGAAGTTGCAAGCAGGACTCAACATCATTCGCACCATATTCGTATGCGCGATACTGTCAGTGGCTTCCTTGATGTTTTCCAAGGATGCCAACACTCTGGTTATAGAGCCGATAGAGCGGATGACTGCCAAAATCAAGCGAATCTCGCAAAACCCGCTCGAAGCTGCGATTGAAGACGAGGTGAATACTGTAGCGATGGAAAAGATGCACAATCAGAGCGCGAAAAAGGACAAAAACAAAGGCGAAATGGAGACTGAAGTGCTGGAAAACGTTATAATGAAGATCGGAGCGCTGCTGGCACTGGGCTTCGGAGAGGCAGGCACAGAGATCATTACGGCCAACATCAAGCGGGGGAGTGGGGATATTGACCCAATGGTGCCAGGCAAGAAGACCTTCTGCATCTTTGGCTTTTGCGATATTCGCGGGTTTGCCGAGGTCACGGAAGTACTGCAGGAAGGAGTGATGCTATTTGTCAATGAAATCGCGGAAATCGTGCACAACACGGTTTTCCGCTTCGCCGGCTCTGCGAACAAGAACATCGGCGATGCATTTCTACTGGTCTGGAAGCTGCCCAAGTCACTTGATCATCACTTCAAAGCTGCAAACTTACAGCCTATTCCCCACATTCTACACCAATACGCAGATATGGCTTTGGTCGGCTTTCTGAAGGTGTTGGCGGCAGTTAACTCGGACAGTCGAGTGTTGAAGTACCGGCTGAGTCCGGAGTTAGCGCAGAAGTTGCCTGGATTTGCAGTGAAAATGGGGTTTGGACTGCATGTCGGGTGGGCAATAGAGGGAGCAATAGGCAGTGAATTCAAGGTGGATGCGTCTTACCTGTCTCCCAATGTCAACATGGCGTCTCGACTCGAAGCCGCCACCCGGCAATTCGGCGTCCCCTTGCTGATTAGCGGGGAACTGCACGATTTGCTATCTGTGCAGATCCAGCTGATAATGCGAGAAGTGGACTGTGTCATGGTCAAAGGGAGTAAAGTGCCGACCAGACTGTTCACATGTGACGTGTCAATCAACAGCATCCCGCCTCTCTCAGCTGAAGAGTCCTTAGCAGGACTCTCAGCCTCAGAAGCCAAAGTCGAGTTACGCCGCCAACGTGACTATCTGCTGAAAGCTGCAGTCAGCAAGCAACGTGAAGTGTGGCGACTGTTCGACACCGACCCTCAACTAGTCGCTATGCGGTCCTCAGTCAGCCTGAGGTTCGTAGACCTGCACAGACAAGCCTACGGCGCATATACCAAGGGAGACTGGACGCAAGCCAAGCAACTGATGCAGGACGCGATGGATGTCAAGTGGGAGCTGGACGGTCCTAGCCGTGCTCTAATGGGGTTCATGGAGGAGCACGGCTTTAGAGCGCCTGCGGACTGGGCAGGGTTTAGAGCACTAACCGAGAAATAATCATACATGTCTCAGGAAGACCTATGCGGCACTCTGATGGCCCTAGGTTTTCCCCGGGAACAGGTACTGAAGGCCTTGGAATTGGCGGAAGGGAACGCGGATACAGCCTATGAGCTCCTCAGTTGCGGAGGCCTGAGTGACCTGAGCGCCCCAGTCCCAGCGCCCAAAGACTGCAAGTTGGTGGTTCTGGTGCGGATGGACCTGGGCATGAGTACAGGCAAGGTAGCGGCGCAGGTAGCGCATGCAGCCTTGGGAGCCTCTGCAAGTACCAACAGTCGTATGCGAGAGGACTGGAGTGAGGGCGGGGAGGCGATTATTGTCCTCAGTGTGCGGTCGCTTGGGGAAATGATGGAACTGCAGACTGCAGCGACTGCTGCAGGGATAAATACCTGCGTGATTAGAGACGCGGGCAGGACTGAGGTGGAGCAAGGCAGTGCTACTGTGTGTGCGGTGGGGCCGGATGAAATACCCAAGATAGACTTGATTACGCGACATTTAAAGCTTCTTTAGACATACCTGGGCTTAGGGAGTAAGGAAAAACTTCTCTCACTTGCATGCTCGTATAGTGGAAATGCTGGCTTTGTTGGATGTTCCAAAGTGGCAGAGAGGAAGAAAAAGCAGTAGCTACATTGATATGCTATATAGCAAGGAGGGTGTTAAAGGCTGGAAAATGCAATTCCGAATTCTGCTCGTTTGGAATTACTGGAAACTCGAGCAATTTTGCCAATGTACATAATTGCAAGTCTACATTTTAGCGAAAATATTAACTTGCAAGTCTACATTTAGAGGGGAAAAGGCATTTGATACGCGCTCAGACTTCTCCTAGTCGCTAAGCCTATCTATTAGGAGTGGCGGTGTAGTAGTAGTGCTTGCCAATTTTCCTCTGAGTCGGAGTCCAAGTATAGTATCTGTTGCTTATCAACGAACTGTCAGAAGTATCCCATCCAAGAAAGCCCGGATTAGGCACCCTGTCCTTAGTGGCGTAGGCCTGTCTGAATTTCTGCATCTGCGCTTCACTAAGTTGGTAGTTATGGCCAGGGTATTTCAAGGTCTGGTACTCACTAGAGTTTTGAATGTTGCTACGGATGTCTCGGTGATTCCGCCGGTTGTCGATGGTTTGCATCATAGTGATGATTTCGTGGAGTTCGCCATCTGGACCGATTTCGCCCTTGGTGATGCGGATATATTGCTGCTCTTCGCTCATATTTACTATCAGACTGGTGTATGGCTTTTTGATGCATTAAGGAATTCTCATAGGAAGCACCTTGAACACAGTACTGTGTATAGAAGTTAGCTTGTATTCTTTTGAGTGGCAGCACTGAGCTATTTAGAGCTGGAAACAGGAACAATCGACTAGAACTATACGAAAATGTATATAAGGAAGCCGCCTATAGGCTCCACAGGCCCTATTCCTCCTCTCCTCGTCCCTTTAGTAACTTCCAAAATGGCCGAAAAGCGCGTTGCCGAAGCTCGCCCGAAGACCTGGCGCCTGGTGCTGAAGACCTCAAACCCTCTGTCCGAGACCTCCAAGGCCCTACTGCCCTCCGCCCCTCGCTCTCCCCTGCAGCTCTACCTCTCCCTGGCTGACAACAGTGGGGCGCAAGCCTGGAAGGACATGACCGAGGAACAGCGCCGGCCTGTGGTGGCGCAGTTCAAGGAAGCAAAGCGGGTGAGAGGACAAGTGCTGGCGATGCTACGCAAGAAGGCCGCGCTCACTGCCTACTTGGCTCAGCTGGATACAGACCTCGCCTCGGTGCTCATCTCCACTCCCTGCAAGCAGTCCAAGAAGCCGAGACGGGCGAGGGCTCCTAAGCCTGCCCAGTCCTCAAGTCCAGTGGAGAAGCCGGAAGTCCAGTCCAAGGATGTCCCAGTCCAGCTGTCTGGTGCTCAGTCCCCTGAGGTAGTGCAGGCCAAGTCAGAGGCAGTGGAGGACAAGTCAGAGGTAGTACAGGACAAGCCAGAGGCCGAGGTCGCTGCCAAGCCAGTAGAGACTCCAGTGAAGGCGACTAGTAAGCGTGTGGGCTGGCGGACTCTCAAGGCTATGCGGCGCTATGGGAAGACCCTGCAGGAAGGCCTGCCCGAGGGCAGCACAGTGACGTCCAACGAGGTGCAAGCGGCTTGGAAGGTGCTGAGCTACAGCGAGAAGCAGCCCTTCTTCGCCCGGAAGAGTGTGTAATTCAGGTCTCATGGAATCCGGACTTAGCTAAAGGCGAGCTGTCTGAGGGCCGGAATGCCCTCGGCGAACACCAGTCTCAGACGTTCGTCCAGGGTGTTGATGCAGCGGATCTTCCCTTCGTGACTAGTGAGCATGATGCCGCCGCTGCAGCTGGGTTCGTAGCTGCCGTGCTGCGGAGGGCCGGGCAGGAACTCACTTTCGTCCACGTTCACTTCCACTTCGTAGTTGCGGCTGGTCTCTCGCTGCATCAGCTCCATATAGGCTGAGCGAGCCTCGGGCAGGACTTGCTGCACAAGCGACAGGTCCATCTTGCGACAGCGAATGACGACTCTCGAGTCCAGCAGCTTGACGAGGCCTTGGATGATCAGGTCCTTTAGAAGGGTACGGTAAGCGGCTTTGTTCTGGGCAAAGCGGTCATTAACCGCGAATTTCGCGTCTTCCAATAGTCCCATGATAAGGTCATTTCTGACCTTCATCGCCTCCATCCTTGCTGAGTTAATAGCCGCCGAGCGCTCAATCCGCTGCTTCACCGCGAGCTGTTTCCACTTCTTATCAAACTCCGTGTTGAGTTTCTCCTTCGCCAGGTGCAAGTGCTTGGATTTGGCAGAGTTGTACTCGTGCTCAGTCTTCGACTCGATTTCCTTGGCCTTTTCCTTGGCTTCCTCCATCACGAACGAAATCATCTGCTTGATGCGGTCGCGAGCTTCGCTTTCGTTCATGGAAATGGACTATTACGGATCACACAGAGGGAATGGTGGGCGGAGATGGGAGGCAGGGCGACGGGGGGAAGCGGCTTTAGATGTGGGTCGCAAGAAGTAGCGGTCAGTTTGAAGTGGAAATTTGGGCGTTATGGAGCTAAGAAGCGAAAAGTGCAAGGGTTAATGTGGGAGAAATACAGGTGCAAAGACTTGGTTCCAACTCAGACACAGGAACTGATAGAACGAGAATGTTTGTTCTTTAGGAGCAGGACTTTGTGCAGAAAACCGGAGGAAATGTCGGCCGGAGTATGGAAATAAGGCCAGCTCTTCAGCTTTAATGACCTGTCAAGAGAAAGTGTGTTTTCCCTATAGTGGGTGTGAAGACTCAGTTGTAATTGTAGCTGCCAAGCTATTGCAAGAGACAGACCTAATTTTCCTCTCCACAACAAAAATATCCCATTCTGCTTCGCTCAATTTACCCACAAACACTCACTGGAGAGGAATAGCAGTGCCATGTATTACCTTCTCACACTGTTTCTTATCCAAGTCGCTTCTTCACTTTCGCAGACAGTCTCAATCCTGCCTGTGTCAAGCACTTTCCTTCTTCCATCAGACTTAGTCCGGAGTTCCACTTTTCTCTCAAGTAGGAAGGACCTGTGCAAGTCGGTACCGACACCTGACTAAAAGAAGGATTAGCACCTAGCACTTTATGATGGGAGTTAAATGCTTGTTTGTAGCCAGCAGCCTGTGGGTTCTTCTGCAGGCCTGCGACTCGCTCTGCTACCTCTGTTCCTTTGCAGCGTTCAGCTACAAAGTGTGAGTGCTACGTAGTAGTCCTTGCGAGCCTGCGTACTGTCCCTTCTACGCCACAACTTGCCTATTGAACTGTGACGGCTGTGCCAATGCAACTGACACTACTCAATCCTGTTCCTCTCAAATCGCGAAGGAACTGTGTTCTCCCTTGTTTTACGAATGCACGAATGCCACTTCCTTCCTAGGTCCGACCGGCCACGTCGAGTTTCTAGGCACTCTCCCCGACCATGCCCTATGTGTATGGACTGCAGACCTGCGGTACTCCGTGGACCTATCAGTTGATTTGTTTTTGTCAGTCAATGTGACCGGCGGAGTGAGATGTATGCAGCCGAATGGCGACATCACTGTAGCGGGCTACTCACTTGCTCAGATGGCGGGGGACATTGACGTGCTGAAGGCTTCGCCTATAAGCTTTAGCCTGAAAGGACAGGACGTCTATTCCCCAAGTCCGAAGCACCAAGATGTGAAAAGCAACTATTTGGTGGTAAGTCCCACTCAGATTTCCTACTGGAACTCTAGGAACTACGCTGCAGATGTAGACATGAAAGTCACTTGGGAACTCATTAGACCCTCCACATCTTCCGACTCCAGCACCAAATGGGCCGACATCACCACAATAGTCGCCATTGTCCTGGTTTCCTTCATCTGCTGTCTTTGCTGTTCACTGATTTTCCTGCGCTTGATGCAAATCACTCGAAGAAGGCGGATCTACATGGATCCGGATAACCCGAGACTTAATGCGCAGCACAGGAATGAGTCCTCTCGTAGAGTTTACGACCGATTGACGTCCTCTCGAGTGAGTATTGCTGCCATAGAGACACTTCTTCCCGTGATGCAGTTTTCCAAGAACTTGGTTGAAGTGGGAGAAGACATCTGCACTGTTTGCTTTGAGACGTAAGTCCTACCTAGACTAGTGCCCGGCTGTTCCGTGCGGAAACTAGCCTGCAAGCACGTCTTCCACGAAGTCTGCCTCATGAACTGGCTGCGCGCCAGGCCCGAGCCTCTCTGTCCCAACTGCAAATTCAACCCTTTCGCAGACCTGCCAGCGGAGCCCAGCATCAACGCCAGTGGGGAAATGCAGGTCAGCGATGCTGCCCAAGCCCCCATCAGTTCCTAGTAGTGTACACTATGTATACCCTCGCTATAATGGCTGCGTGGCTGCTGTGTCTGGGCCTAGTGGCTGCCTTCAGTCCTACAGACCTCCACTACTTCGCTGCTTTGCCTACTGCGGAACTGACTGCTGCAACAGCTGATTTCAACACTACAGAGTTGGTGAGTCTCGGGGAGTCGCTGCTCTTCAATACATCTGCCTACCCACAGGCGTTCACTCTGCTGAATAGGTCTGCAGCTCTAGGAGAGTCCGCAGCCTTCTACCCGCTCGGGTTCATGTACCTGTACAGACTGGTGGAGCTGGCGGAGGATAGACCTGTGGTGTCTACTGCGCTTACTTATTACTACTTTGCGGCTTTGGATGGGGATGTTAGGGCGCTTTTAGCTCTCGCGTATCGCCATTTGAAGGGCGTGGATATGCCCAATGAGTGCGAAGCTGCTTGCGCTTACTACGAAGTCGTGGCTCGCAGAGTGGTGCAGGAGCAAGTTGAAGGCAGGTTTGTGCTGCTCACAGAGCAAAAGCGGCTAATCCACCCTTGGGGAGGCGACTATACTAGTACTGATGAGGAAGAAATGCTGATTGAAGAGTTCACCATACAGCACTATGCAGAGGAAATCCCCGGGAAACTGGCTAAAGCCTATCGCTATTACTATGGACATCGAGGCTACCCGCAGGACTTGACCCAGGCTGCAGAGCTGTACCAGGAGGCTGCTGCATTAGGCAGTCACCAGGCTAAGGCCGCCCTCGGAGAAATGTACCTAATAGGCCGCGGCATTGCCCAAAACCTGACCCTCGCTTTGGATCTCTTCACCGAGGCAGCTGCATTCGGCGTAGCCAAGGCCAAAACAGGCCTAGGCTATATGTATTTAACAGGTCTGGGAGTAAACATCGAGCACAACAAAGGAACTGAATACATGAAGCAAGCAGCACTCGCAGGGGACCCAAACGCAGTGTTCAACTTGGGAGTGATGTATCTCTTAGGGGAACTCGAAGGTCCGACCAATGCTAGAAAGGCCTTTCAGAGCTTCAACAGTGCAATGCACTACGGACACACAATGGCGGGCTACCACCTGGCTTTGATGCACAAACATGAACTAGACATGTTCACAAGTTGCACATCTGGAGCCAATCTCTTCAAAATGATAGCGGAGCGGGGTGTGCATTCTTCCACTCTCAAAGTTGCACATGAGTTGTTCGAAGCGGGGGATATGCGCGGAGCAGCGATTAGGTACCTGCAAGCGGCGGACCAGGGGTACGAAGTGGCCCAAGTAAATGCTGCCTACCTCTTCGAAACCGAGTCCTTAATACCACATTCTCTCGATGTAGCCAGGCGTATGCTGGAACTTGCAGCTGAACAGAAAGACGTAGGGAGTGTGCTGCGTCTTGGAGACTACTACTACTACGGACTTGGAGTCCCTATGGATCTGACCCTGGCATTTGCGTACTATACGCGGGGTCGAGAACTGCGTAGTCCGCAGGCTATGTTTAACCTTGGGTACATGTATCACTATGGGGAAGGGGTAGACAAAGACCCTCATCTAGCCAAGCGATACTACGACCAAGCTGTATCAGAGTCACAGACGTTTAACGCCCCAGCCAACCTGATGCTGTTTCTTCTCCTGCACGAGGTGGAGTGGGCGGACTTGCTGCTGTACGTAGAGATGTCGGTCGTCTTGCTAGCTTCGCTTTGCGCACTCAAACTTATATAGCTATAAAGAGTAAAAGGCGCTCGAAAGGATGTAGGAGTGGCGGGTTTCAGACCTGTGTGAAGCTTTGGCAGTGTGTAGTGTCCCTAGACACAGAGAATATACAGCAATGCAGCCATTCAATATGCTTGTACATCTACTGGAGACACTCTCTCTGGAGGACCTACCAACTATCCACTGCTGCTGATGCGTATTACTCTATGTTTTTCACCTTTCCTCGATTCCCTATGCCTGCAATTCGTAGTGCTTTCCAATACTAAAATGACAGTTTCACGTCTGATCCATCCCTACAACCCCATCAACCCGGCCTACAAAGCTCCTTCCCCAGGATACATAATAGCCACATTACATTTCTGACTCTATAGAACGTGGCCTTTCTTCCGTATGACTTCGGACAAGCTTCAACCGCATCAGCTCCTTTTTGGCTTCTATATCTGGCAGTAGCAGAGCACTCTTCGGGGCTTGCATAACGCCTTTGGATAGTTTGGAGGATTTCAGCTTGGCGGTGAGAGGGGGTTCGACTGAAGGCGTGCGACACACCGTGGTCTTGCCCATCGTGTAAATTTTGGGCTTAGCCCGGGGCTTCCCAACTGGTGAACTGGGAGATGGCCCCAGGGTGTTGATGAGCACTCCGTTGAGACTTTGAATAACTGGCTCTTCGCTTTGAATGGTTATGTTCATGTTGCTTCGGTCATAGTGCACCGACATCCCTCCCGGCTTCCGCTTGAAATGCGAAGTCTCCGACTGCTGCTCCACCTTGAGTGACTGCGAACGGCAGCAGAACAGCCACCTCAGACAGCTCTTCATTATATTATGCTAGGCAGACTGAGTCGTCTGTTTGCCAGCATCGACCACCGCACCCTGCGGGAACTCAACCGTCTCGAGCAGTATCAGAAGGTGCTGGACTTGTATGAGCGGACGCAGTTCACGGACTCCACTGAGAGGGAACTGAGCAGACGTCAATATGCCCATGCACTGACTCAGAAGACAGCGCACGACCTAGTCCGAGAACCAACTACTCCTGGGACAACCGACGAGAAACCAGTAGAAAAGCAGGGGGAAAGCCGGCCTCTGTTCACTGAAAACGTAGGCCCAGAGCTAGGCACGAAAAAGACCCCGGAGTGGACGCAGTGGCAGGACAGGGCTCTGATGGCCTGCAGCGTTGCAGCCTTCGGAGTGGGCATTCTGCTGGCTTTCCGCTACAACACCAACTCCAACTTCCTGTATGACGCCAAGAAACACATAGTCCTGGCCGAGTCCAGCAAGGTGACTTTCAATGACGTCAAGGGAGTGGATGAGTGCAGGGAAGAGGTCTCTCACATCGTCGACTTCCTTCGCAGTCCGGACAAATTCCACAAGATCGGTGCGAGACTACCCAAAGGAGTGCTGCTCACTGGAGAGCCCGGGACAGGCAAGACGCTGCTAGCCAGGGCAATTGCCGGGGAAGCAGGAGTCAAATTCTTCTTCAGCTCTGGCTCTGACTTCGAAGAAATGTTCGTGGGCCTGGGAGCCAAGCGGGTCAGGGAGCTGTTCGCAGAGGCTAAAAAGCAGGCTCCAGCTATCATTTTTATAGATGAATTGGACGCTTTGGGGACCAGCAGAGACTCGGCCGCTGCCTACAATCGCCAGTCCCTGAATCAGCTCCTAGTGGAGATGGACGGATTTCAGGAAACTGACAACGTCATAGTGATCGCAGCGACGAATTTCCCACAAATGTTGGATTCTGCTCTCAAACGGTCTGGCCGGTTTGATAAGGAAATCCACATTCCGCTGCCTTCGCTGCCAGGCCGAGTGGACATACTGAAGCTGTACCTGTCCAAAGTGTTCTATGACGAATCCATTTCACCTGAGGCGCTCGCCAGACTGACTCCTGGTATGAGTGGAGCCGACCTAGCCAATTTGGTAAACATCGCTATGCTGAATGCTATCAAGCAAGGCCGCAGTTCCTGCAATAGCCAAGATGTGGACTTCGCTATTGACCGGGTGCGTATGGGCGTGGAGCGCAAGTCGCTAGTTATGACCATTGCTGATAAGCGCGCTACAGCCATCCACGAAACCGGCCATTTACTCTGCGGACTTCTGACAGACCGGAAAAAACGTCTACGAAAAGTGACGATTCTGCCGAGAGGTGCGACTTTGGGCATGACTCAGTTCGAAGACATCCAAGACAGACTGAACGAATTCCGTATCGAAGTGCTTGCAGATCTGGATGTAGCGCTCGGAGGCAGAGTGGCGGAAGAGCTCTTTCTCGGACTTGATAACGTCTCAGCTGGCTGTGAAAGCGACCTGCAGGATGCGACTTCGTCACTTTACTTTTTGGTGAGAGGCGGAATGTTTGAAGAGTTTACAGGGATAGTGAATACACAGGAACTGGGGGAGAAGGTGGGGACTACGTATCGTGTCAAGGTCGACAGAGCGGTCAAAGCCATCCTTAACGACGCGTACCAGCGAGCTAAAGCCAAGCTAACGAAGCACCGTGATTTACTGGGGAAGCTATCCGAGGAGCTAATAGAGAGGGAGACGCTCACCTTGGCGCAAGTCTCCGAGTTCATTCGACAATACAGCGCCCGCGAAGGGAAGTCGTTGGAAGACTTCCGCGGACTGGAGTAAGCACGGTTATGTGAACTCTAGCTAGGCAGTTTGGCCAATAGGACTGACGAGGCTTCCGCGGCGTGCAGTTCCTGCAACACTGTCAGCACTTCTCGCAGATAGCGAGGAGCCTTAGGGCAGTCCACTTGCAGCTCTTCCAGGTCTGCTGTGACCCGCTCCAGTCCCTCCGTCACTTCCGCGGCCGTGCCTTGGCCTGAATCCACGAGCGCGCCTAGCAACTCGCACACAGGCCGCAAGTCCTTCTCTGACAACTCCAATAGTGTGTACTTCAGACCCTGCTCTGCCACGTCCACCAGGGGCAGTTTCCCTGCTTGGGCAGTCTCCACAGCCTCCTGGACGGACTTCGTAACACTCAAACTGCGAATTAGTCGGTGAATACTCGCCTGTGTAGAACATACTATAAGCTCTTCGGAGGGCTGGTCGTCGAATAGCCGGATTTCCCGGGACTGGGAAGTAGGGGGGACTTTGGAAGGCGAGCTTAAAGGACTTGCAGCGATAGCGTTGCGCAGCAAAGCATCTAAGCGCTCCGCCTGTTCCTGCGAAAACACCTTCCTCTCCTCGACCTCTCTAGTCATCGTTTCTAAGTACTGCGCTGCCATGGGACAGTCCAGCTCTAGGTCCTTGGTGGCCTGCACGGTGTGCACGAAGCCTGCGTATGCATCTGCTGTGAAGTGGGAAGCCACCAAGGCACACATCAAGCTGTGCATTTCCTGGCTCAGCTCGCACAGTGTGTACTTCAGAATCTGATGCACGACTTCTTCGCCGGGGGTTTCCGTCTCCTTCATCAACTTTTCAAGAGAGACAAAGGCGTCCTCCGCATTCCTGTCCCCCGCGTAGTGCCTGATAATGTGCTGCAGGCGGCTTTTGGTGGCGGCAGTCAGTCTGGAAAGTCGACTGGGCGAGTCCTCCTCACGAGAACTGTCACTGGACTCTTCTTTCTTTTTGGGAGTTTCGACCTGAGGCTTTGAAGGGGAGTCGGGCACTGAACGTTTGGCAGGGGTGCTTCTGTGGCCCTTTACTTTGAGGCTGAGGAGCTTTGGCTTTTCATCCACTAGGTCTTGGATCAGGAAGTGAGTGCGCTTGCTTAGTCGCGAGTCCGCTATCAGTGCGACTACCCGGGTGTAAAAGCCCTCCAAGTCTCTCAACTCCTCGAAGGAGTCACTGCTCTTTTCAGGCATTTCCGGCGCTACCTCAGTAAACAGTGCGCAGAAAGTCTCCACAGACTCGTCACAAATGTTCTTCTCATCCAACAGCACCGAGAAACACTCATGCATTATAGTATTCTTCATGAACCTTTCCTTGTACAACAGCGCTATGAACTTGATATTCCCCATCAGTCTCCTTCTCCGCTTAAACTCCGCATCCATGGTTTCGCTATCTTTCAGCGGCTCTGCCTTTTGATAGAAGCACTCCTCGCAACTGGTTAGTAGATGTGTGCGGAACTCTTTGCTTAGGTCCTTCTTGCCAGAGTCCCAGAATTTCTTGCGGAGAAGGGAGCAAAGCTTGACGTAGAGCTCAGCGTAGTTGTGGTGAGCGGTTGCGAGTTCGAATATGAATTGGACGAGACGTCTCAATAAAGTTCCTTCGAACGTGAACTCAGCAAAGAGCTCTGCCGTAAGTTTGTCGAAGTTGAGGTCAGAGAGACGGTTGAGGGTGAAGCGGAGACGATTTACCTGCTTCTGGTCCTCACTTTTCTCCTCCCTCCGCTTCTTGGAAAATGAGTCTTCCGACTGAATTAACTCCGCAGACACATCTGGGGCCGGCTTCGGGTCTCTCCTGCCTTTCTTGCCATTCCTCTTCCCACCCTTCACATTTCGGTCTCGGATGTTATACCCTTCTGGTATGTCGATTCCAGGAGGCAGCACCTTGCACAGTTCCTTCAGTGCAAGCACTACCTCGCGGGAGTAGATCTTCTGGCTGGACTCTGGGAGAGGAGGGTTGGGCTGCTGCTCAGCTGCGGCTTCGGGCGATTTCTCAGGCTCCTGGGGAGTTGCGGGTTCTACGGGCTGGGCTTGCTGCTGGACTGGAATTGGCTCGATTTCTGCCTTTGCTGTGAGCGCTGGCTCGGGCTGTAGCTCGACAATGGACTCTGTTGGAGCGCTGACTTCGACCACAGGTTGCACTGCGGGCTTAGCTACTGGCACTGCCTCAGTCTGGACAGCCGGAGGCTCAGCAGGCAAGTCGAAGGGATTGAACTCATGTGCCTCTGCGCTCAGCCCTGTACTGAAGGAGGGCGAGAACTCAGAGGCCTCCAGGTTCCATTGAAAAGACATAATATGGCCATACGTACTACTGTCCGCCTGACTCCCGCTCGCACAGGTAGGCGTTTAGCCCGGCACTGTCCTTCACTGCCGCAGAACAGCGAGTAAACGCCCTGTGAGTCGGGAAAACACGTTCCCACAGTGTGGAATTGGACCTACGCATGCGAGCTGCTTCCTCCTCTAGCTGCCGCAGTGCTCGTTGCTCCGCAGACCCTAGTGAGCCCCGCTCTCTATCGCCTACTTCCACCCCTACGATGTTGAGTGCTTGGCAGAGCAAGGGCTCCAGCAGGTCTCGACTCAGGCTAGCTGTGGCTTTCCACGGCAAAGGCTTGCAGCCGAGTACCCAAGGTCTCAGCCACTGGTCGAACATCACATCCAGCTCGAGGACTTCGAAGCAGTTGTGCAGAGTTTGGGGGGAGTAGCGGTGGTCTTGGGAGGTTAGTCGAGACTCGAGGGATAGGAGGAGTTGGATGGCTGTGTCGCTGGCTGTAGTGAGAAGGCTGGACATGCCTCCGAAGGAGTCACTGAGCCAAGTCCGGAGATCTGACCAGGGGCGTCGGTCCCTTTCTCCGAGGAAGTGGATGGAGGGGTTATCTGCACTGAGTACGAACTTCTCCTTAGATATGTATATACACCCCTCACTCGCTATATAGGCCACTAAAGGCGACAGCGAAGTAACAAGCAGAAAAAAGCCCAAATGATACTTCCGCTCCATATACAGATGCGGCGAGCGCAGATATTTAACCAGCAGTCTCGGCTCCTTGGCCGGCATTCGGCTGCAAGTCCAGAACTGCGGCGGATTGCGACTATCCAGCGCCTTCGCCAGCCATATAGTCCTGGGGTGCGCAGTCCTGTACCTGAGGAAAGCGTGCACATCCGCCATCGTGTTAAAAGCAGGCAGCACAAAGGGTAAATCCACACCAACACTGCGAAGAGCTGCATATAGTCTTTCCGCGGAATAGAGCACACTGCAGCCAGGGATATGGTTGTACTTCCTACCTGTCAGGCCGACCATATGCTGCGGCTTGCCTTTGGGCGTCAGTAGCAGCGTGCATTCCTTCGAAGAGTCAAAAGCAGTGACAGTCGCTCCATTCCCAGTGCAGACTCGAGTGATCCAGGCACTGGACTTGGCTAACTGTACTGTCAACACCACTCCCCTGGGCAAATCGGTGGAAGCGGCTCGGCCTCTGGCGGCGAAGAATACGAAGGAGTGGCTGTGCAGGCCTGCGAAGCACTGCACGCCTGCCTGTGTCCTGCTTTTCCGCACCACAGAGATACGCATGGTGCTGATTTCTCGGTCTTTGCCTTCTTCTTGTCGCAGTCTCGGGTAGAGGGCTTCGTACAGAGTGAGGTCGGTCAGGTCGTCGTCACTGCTACTGATGTCAGCAGGCAGTTCCGAAGCTCTCGTCCTGCGTATCCTCATTTCCGAAACACAAGCGACCCTCACCTCCCTCTGCATATTCGGAGGCCGTTGTCCCTGCAGCGCTAGCGAGGGCGGCGTAAGTCTCATATACCTCGCAGTCTGAGTCCCCGCTGTATTCTCTCTCTGCATTTCCGCCTTTTGTTCTCTTGCTGTAGTCACTGGGGAGAGACTTGCGGCTCTGGGTTCTCTTCGCTTTCGCAGGCGAATGGCTGAGGAGGACTTGGGCTTCAGTCCTCCGTAGAGCGGGAACAGCCCGAATTTGGCGGTTTTGCGCTCGAAGACCATGAGACTTGGCCTGAGTTGAGGGCCGGTATCCACTCGTGGAAGTTCGTCTTTACTAGGACTCTCCATTACGCATTATAGACAGGAGAAAGAAGTGTTGTGCGATTGAAAGGATACTAGACATGCTTGAGAAGTCGCACTTGTGCAGGTCGAATTGGCTTCGTTTCTAATTTCGCAAGAATCTTATAGATAAACTCTGGTTGTTGGGCCGCATGTTTGGAGTCAGGATAAGAAACATGACCAATTGCCCACACTGTTCCCTGTCACCTATGTATTCAAAGGTGATTTCCCACATTAAAGTAGAAGTTTCGGTTAAACTGCAGGAAGTCACAGTAGCGATTCCATTCGACTTCTTCCTTGATCCAACCAATGCTACGGAACTGTGAATCGTCCATCCACCGATTTCCTAATCGACGCATTTCCATATTTTCACAGTAAGACTTACAGTTCCAATCTAACTGCCCGACTTCGCCACAACTTTACACAAATATGGACCCACAGTGCCAAGTCCAGCCCTCCTCCAAGCAATCCCCCTCAATTCCCCGCGCCTGCACCGCTCCCATCTCTTCCAGAGCCTCCGGCCTACGCATCCACTCTGTGTGGAGACCTCCAGCTCTGCTGCCTGCCAGCTTCCCCGCCCACCTCTCCACCTTCTACTGCTACACGAACTCCAACGGCGTGGAAATCCCTTTACTGCATAGAGACAAAGTGACCAGGGTGCTAAGGCAACTCGACACTGCACTTCGTCCAGTTGTAGCCCACTTCAAAGTCCGGTATACAGTGCTGGCAGAGAACCACCCACAGGAGAAATTAGCGGCTTTCACGCTGGAGGTGGAGAAGCTGTACTGTGTGAGAGTGAGGGTCCGGAACCCGGCTTGTCCGAACGATGTTAAGAAGTTCTTTGCGCGGAAAACGCTGTTTGCGCTGCTTTTCCACGAGCTGGCACATGTCCGGTACATGCACCATGGACGGGATTTTATGCTTTTATTGAGAGATATATACAGACATGCAGCTTTCCTTGGTATATTTCAGCCCGGGGAAGCCAACCAAATCCCTAGTTGCCGTCGCTGGGAAGCGCTCATATACGATACAGCCGGGGGCGTTTCAGACGCAGAACTAGTGGCTTTGATGGAAGAATCGAGGGGGTGCGATACGCCTCACTAGTGCTTACACAGCTATATACTCATTCTTCTCGGTTGCTGAAACTGAGTTCGAACTGGATCTCTGGCACTGCCTGCGCCCAGACAGCTGGTATAAGTGCAGCGGAAAGCAGGGCTGTCCACTCTACCAAAGCCTCACTGTTTTCCCCCCACAGTCTGCCTGCGTACACAGAATAGGCCAATTTCGACTCAGTTGCAGCCAGCAGACCCAGGCCTATGGCCGAATAGAGCAGCCACTGCAGCCGTCCTAGCCACCAGCGTTCCCTTGCAGGTAGGGACAGCCGGGCTGTGGCTTCCACCCCTAACACAGTCCAGGCGGACAGGAGCAGGTAACAGGTAAAGGACAGGACCTCATGCACTTGTCCCTGGCGGAAAAACCGGGTTCCCTGCTCTTGGTCAAATACGCCTAAAGTCCACATCAAAGGACTGAGACTGACTCCACTTAGGACCCAGAGAGAAGTGTGGGGCCACGTTGGACTGAGGACTGGATGTAGGCAGAGCAGCAGCACAGTCCAGAAGCTGGAAATGACCACCAGCACTGCCACGAACCAGCGGTCGAAGCCGTGCAGAGCTGCAGCGTAGCTGAGTGTGGGTAGGACTTGGCTGCAGCGGACATAGAAGAGGCAGGGAGCTGCTACTTCGGTGGCTAGCAGGAGGACTGTGCACAGGCTTAGATAGGGCGCTATGGACCGCAGGGACAGGCTAAGGGCGGGCTTAGCGCCTTCCGACCGCCCCATTTTATAGCGATTATCGCTTTCTTCCCAGCACTGCAGTCCCTCTCTGACATAGACTAGGCTTGACTCTGCTTCTGGACTAGTCTGGGAGGGACTATTGTCAGTTCCATTATTATGAGTGGAGATGTGCTTTTCGTGCTACTGGGTGAAGAGATCTGCATGCCGCGGGCCACAGTAGAGCGCGGCAGCGCTTACCTGTCCTCACTACTGCAGGGGTCTCCAGAGGACACAGAGGTGAGGATAGTGATGCCGGATTGGGTGGCTAGGAGGCCGTTGATGATTTATTTAGAATACTTGACATCGAAGACTGTACCAAAGGTGGACTTGTGGACCGCGCAGAAGATCCTTTGGGTGGCAGACTTCTTATATGATGATGTGCTTCAGAAGGCTCTCCTCTACGACATCATTCAGCCCAACATCACCTGCGAGGTGGTGGTTGCCTTCCTGCAAGACGCCCACACGAAGCTGCTCAAGACTCCCAGCAACCCGCACTGGAGGAGTCTCCTGGACTTCTGTGTCAAGTTTGTGGCGATGCATGCAGAGACTGTATTCGAGAAGGAGCAGGAAGCACTGTTCAAGTTCCCTCCTGGTCTGCTGGAAGAGGTCATAGACATTTCCCTAGACCAGCTAAATCGACACCAAGACTCTGACTACACCTACGTCCTTTCTGCTTTACAGCATCTCCGCGGTGCAGAAAGCACACTTCAACTACTGGTCTTAGAGGAGCAAAGGGCCCTGGCTCAACCACTCAGTTCTGATCCGGTGGTGAGCTGGACGCTGACAGATGTGAGTCTGGATAACTCTTTGCAGGTGAGTCCTGGGTTTGAGTTGGGAGGACTGATGTGGCATATGAAGGTGTGGAGCTTTGCACATGAAGCTAGACTGGCTGTGGCTATAACGCCAGGCTCCAATCCCTTGGCTCGCATCCCCAAGCAATCCTTCGTCTCTCTGCTCTGCCAAGTACGCACCGGCTTCCACGACCAGCAGCCCGCCTCCCTACTCACAGTAGTGCTCGGCACCAAGACTCAGCCTGTACTGAGACACCTAGACGGCCTCAGTGAACCCCAACTCCGCAGACTCACTCTCCAACTCTGTGTCAAAACCTGCCCCACTCATGCAGCTGTCCTCACCCACATCACCCACTGTCCCACTCAACTCTCAGGAAAGTACCTCCGTTCGATACCTGAAAAAACCCTCATATCGATTTTAACCCACAAGCGATTAACTGTGCGGAGCGAAGATGAAGTGTTGGAAGCTATCGGCAGGTGGGTAGCAGAGGTGCACGGGCAGGAAGTAGGTGAAGGGGTGGAGCTGTGCAAAGTGCTGGAAGCGGTGCGTTGGGACTATGTGTCGCTCCGAGGCATTTTTCACTGCATTCGGAACTTTGCTGGTCTGCGGAAGTCGAAGTGCTTTAGGGAAATCATGCAGAGGGTCGTGGAGCAACGAGCCTCACAAAACCGCTTTTCAGTGTATGATTTGACGGGTAAAGTGATAAGTAGCTGTGGAGCCGCGCAGGGCGTATCGACAGACTGCCTCCAAGGAAACCTTCCAGTCTCAGAAAGACTTCATGGAGTATGTGACTAGTCTTGTGCTGGAAATGGAGTACTCCCCGAAAGCCACAGCGGTAGTGAGTAGCTAGGAAACTGCAGGCACTATAGAGGACCTGCAGCGCTCCATTGGAGAAAGAGACCGGGAGATCCGACAGCTAGAGGAAAAGCTGCAAAGCTTTGAAACTATGGTCAAACGGCCACATTCACTTACTTCGTCTCCAATCAGTCCAATCGACCTAACCGACTCCCCAGACGTGAACATGATTTCCCTCCCCATCCCTCACTCCGCCGGCAACCCACGGCCCCACCGTCTCCCCCTCCCTGCCACCAAGCCCGCTATCTTCAAGCCCAGTCACGAGGAACTCAAATCCCGCCCTCCTGACTCTCTCCCTTAAGCCTAGCAGGTAGCTACTAGGTAGGCAAGTATTAACGGAATATGGACGCGAAGCAGGGAAAGACGGAAGCGGGGGAGGAAAGAAAGGCGGTGCGAGAACTGATTAGCATCAGCTTTGAAACTATGCGCCAGGAAGATAGTCTCCAAGCTGAATCCGCTTCTCTGGGCCTAGACGGCTGGATCTCCACTCGCCAGCCCAGCCACCGCATTCCCCCCATCCAGCCGCTTCCACGCAAAGCCCGCTACACTAGTCGGCACAACCGCTGTCTCTCTGCCCGCAGAACTCCCTCTCTGCCTTCAGAAAGCAGCGCCAGAACTCTCGACCCTCCCAGTGAACTGCTGGAAATGACAGTGGCGGAGGAACACACTGTGAGGGAGGCGAGAGTGGTGCAGCCCTTTGGGTCGTCTTCGGGAAATGTGCCTATTGCGAGAGACTTCATGAAACAGTTCCCGCCTCGAAGACCTAGAAGAGACCTGAGGATGTCTGCGTACGTGGCTTACTCGCTGGTGAAGCAGGCGACGGAGCTGAAGCTGGCTTCGGAAAGGAGACTCTCGCAGCCGACTCGCAGCAAGGAGACCTTGCAGAGTGCCAGACCGCCCAGACCGGAAGCAGTTCGCAAGGAAAGGCAGTGGGCCGCTCCTGTGGAAATCACTCCAATGCACAGAGAAGAAAAAGAGAACAAAGCAGTCTCCTCCGAGCGAGTGGTCACAAGCACAACTGACCGAGTGTTCACAAACAATGTGAAGAGATACTTGCAGACTTGTGCAGAGGAGCAGACAAGTCAGAGACAGCAGCAGACTCGGAGACTCAACACAGCTCTGGCTCTCGCCAAGTTTAGTCTTTAGTGGTAATTTCAGTACAAATGCAGGGTGTTAGGGCAGGGTTTGGAACTTTAGGGGGGGTTTGGCTTAATAAGTAGTCGATTGATGTGGCTTATTGAATATATTATTGCATAGACATGTTGATAGCCCGTTTTCGGGCATTGGGGAAGAAAAGCAGCCTGTCCAGTACCAATTTACCCCGATTCCTGGGCTATCTTAGCATTTGAATCGTCGAAAAAGGGTCTAAAGCGCCTCAAACCGACCCACTATGGGAAGTAACGGCCCTCCTTCCTCTACCAATATGTCAACCCTTCCTCAACACCCACAAATGCCATTAATGGGAACAGCCCTACTCCTACAGCTAGGCACCGCACTGCTAGTGGGTCTACTCGCCAGCCACTTCACTCCTTTCCCTGTGTCTGCAGTGCTCGGCCACCTGCCTCTCCTGCCTTTCCAGTTCTCCCTGCGAGTCACAGCTTCAGTGCTTGACTTCCCTGTCTGGGAGAGGGCTCCTGACCTGGTGTTCGACTACTCCTACTCTCTAGTGCTCAGTGAACACCTACTTGCGTCTATTGAGCGGGAAACGGTGGTTATATGCATGTATGTAGGCTGTCCGGCACAGGAAATGCCTGGCAGACTGACTTCCCAGCAGTACTCAAGCCAACTTAGGGAGTATATGCAGGCTGTGCACTTCCACAGACCCTACTTAGTGGCGCACTGTGAAGGGGTGTACCACGAAGTAGCACAGAGACTGCTAGCGAGACAGGACTTCAGTGGGTATGTCTATGTGAGTGCGCAGGCCAGCAACACTACAGTTGAAGACATCATAGGGAAGCTGTTCAAACCCTTAGGCTCGAAAACTGCGGTTTTCCTCGTAAACGGAGAAACCGCCCAAAGCCTTCTAAGTGCCTTGGAGACCTTTCATATGTACACAGCTGGATTTGCCTATATTTTCACTGAGGAAGCGGCTTGGAGCCTGCACTTGGAGGGAGTTTTGTACGTGACTGAGGCGCCTACAGTACCAATCAGCAGCAAAGCGGCATATGAAGCTGCTATTTTGCAGGGTCCTTTAGAGGCTTTGCGGAATATGGCTGCGGAATTATATTCTAATGCTGAAAACCCGCCAAATGAGCATATTTTGAAGGCATTTCGAGAGCGGTTCAGACCGTTTCCTTTGTCGCTGGTAAATATCAATAGTGGATTTGATGGAGTTAGTGGATCTGCGCAGGCTTTAGGGACAAATATGCTGTTTCCAGGCAAATCCTACCTACTGCCCACCGCCTCCCTGCCAACTCTCGCAGTTTCAGTGGATTATGAAGGACTCAACTCAGATGGAAGCGCCTTTCCCAACGCTAATTCCCTAATGCGAGGCTATGAAATCGCTTATAGTGAGGCAAATAGCCGTTCCGACCTACTCCCAAACCACCATTTCCTCAATCACACAGTCTCCCCTGGAGGGCAAAGGTTCAACAACACCTGGGCAATCACTCAATTTGAAAGAAATCGGGACACTCTGGGCCTCGCCCTGCATCCACTTGGCTTAAACGAGGCTACAATAGGGGTAAATCAGGCCCTACAGCAACTGAGTATCGATATTCCCACTAGTTCTATAGCCGTTAGTGCTGCTTTGGGCAGTGCTGAAGAGTACCCAATGTTCTACCGGACTTGCAGCAACTCCTTGCAATTAGCTGAAGAAGTGGTCAGCTTTTTTACGCAATTCGCCTGGAAACACACAGCTGTCATATACTCCAATTCGCCCGAAGACACAGAATTCTATGCCCATTTTCGCAACTTATCGATTGACTTCGGGATAGAAATCACGAATAGGGAGCAAAGTCCGCAGTTGCCAGTACCCTTCGAGGAACATCAGGCGAATCAGACAATTGCAGCGATATTCGCCTCCTCTGTACGCATTGTTATCCTGGCTTCTCCTGATAGCGGCCGAATTCTCGAGCGAATGTATGACCTAGGCGCCCGGCAAGGGGACTATTTGATCTGGCTTTCCTCTGACTTCCATATTGGTCTGTTCAGTGGCAATGAGGAAAAAGCGCAAAAGCGAAGAAGTATCCTTGCAGGCGGAATGATGATCCGAGACCGGTCCTTCATCGGGAAAGCCGGGGAAAGGGTGCAGACACTGCTGAGGGCAGAAGATGGGGACAGCTACGAGGCAACTGGGTGTGCTATGTATGATGCTGGGATGGCGCTGGTGCAAGCTGTGGACTTTATGTTGGCTCGGGGAATGCACTATGAGAGAGGCGGGGAACTGATGAGGGTGATTAGGAGTGGGAGGTTGGTGGGGTGTACGGGAGTTGTGCAGATCCGGAAAAATAGTAATGACCGGATTCCATATGAATTCAGCCTGATAAACGTGCAGGACAGTGCTAGCAAGGACTTCCTCACTTCACACCCAGTCGCCCTGCATTCCCCCACTCACCCCCAAGTCTTCACCTTCACAGAGCCTATTCAGTTCCCTGGCCACTCCCCACAGTTCCTCGACTCTTGGCCCAAACACGCCCATTGTCCCTACTATACTCGCGAAATTACTGATTTTCCCAAGGGAAGAATGCTAGGGATCCTTATTAGTGGCTTATTTGCAATTGTTAGTACCTTTATGACGCTGTTAATTTGGCGGGGGTGGTGGGATGTAAGCATTTCTCTGCTGATCAATCGATATCCGCTCAGTATTGAAGACGTTTTAGTGCTGATTTGCCTTCCGATTGAGTTTTTGCAGACACTGGCACTGGCCCCAAGTATAGATATCAATGATTTCCTGCGAAATAGCATGCGAACTACCAATTTGGCCTGGGAAGATTTCCTTAACATCACCCACGGAGTCTATTGGGCTGCTGAAATCGCCTGCTTTATCCTAACTTCCCTCTACATTTCCATAGTATTCCTCAAGTTCCTGGACTTGGAGAGCAAATTAGTCCCCTGCAAAGTGCTGAGCCTAGTGGATTTGCTGCTTCCAGCCTACAGCAGTGTCTCCTACCTGCCCATTGTCTCCACGCTGCTGAGTTCCTTTGCCTGCTACCGCAGCACTGGCGCCTACTTCACTGCGAGTTTCCTCAATAGAGACTGCTTTGAAAGGTGTTGGTCCGGAACTCACCTCAAATTCGCAGTGTGTGCAGGACTGTTGCTGGTGATTTATGTGCCTGTAGCGATATTTACGCGGCCAATATGGCAAGAAACGCAGGAAAGTCTGCACGTGAAGATACTGCCTTTCAGCTTACTGGTGAAAACGGTGTTTCAGAGTTTACTCGTGGCTGTTTCCGTGGCTTTGAAGGACTATTACCCCACTGCGCACGCAGTAGTCTATCTAGCACTCGTGCTTTCCTACCTTTTCTTCGTTTCCCTCCTCAAGCCTTACAACTACGACCGGTAATCCCTACACAGAGTTAACTTATGGCACAGATTAATGCTAATTGCTGCAGAAATATACGGTACAGCAGGCTTACTGCACCAGCATATTCCAGAAGTAACCACAACACTGTGCTTACAAGCCATAGGAGGGGCTTTTGGAGCGCTTGCAGCAGTGGGAGTGCTGTGCCAGTACTTCATTCGCAAGTACCGCAGCCACTTAGTCTGGAAGCAGGAAGAAAGCCAGGAAATCGTGCGGTTTGCCTTCAGCTTCGGAGTAGTAGCGAAGCGGAATTGGTATAAATACAGGGAAAAGCAGGACAAGGAAATGCAAGATAGTGGGCAGGCCGGGGACAGAGTGATGCAGAGAGTGAGGGACCTGTCTATTGCGGTGCCAAGTAGGTCTGAGGTTATTGCGAGCTGGCTGCCTGATTAGACAATACTCTGAAAGTAGATATATGAGCTAAATCGCTTTAAATATTCCGATAATGCACGATCATTAAATTGAGGAAATGGGCCGATTGCTATTCCAAGCCACTCGCATAGCCCAGGTTATTACATGAGCAAACACACTAAATTAAGCAACTGCTTCTCAGAACCATTGAAATTTCCTCTATAAAAAACAGAAATCGATCAACACTGAGTTGCACTTTCTTTCAAATACAGTGTAATTAACTAGCCTGTTCCTCACTAATTAGCGAGAATTTAGTATCCTTCATATTAAAAATGCAGAATACGTAAACGACGTAATGACAGAATTAGCACTATTTCTGTAAGGTGGTGGTAGTGGGAGCTTCTTTCTTATGAGAAAGTTGGGTTTTCGCTTGGAAGTTGCTCAAATGGAAGCTTGCTAAATTGCCGAAAGTGAAAGCGAATCTTATTATGTCGCTTCTATCTGGTCCCTTTTCGCGCTTCAACAGCGAGCAATATTTCTTCTTAAAGGTTTGAAATAAAAAGCCAATAATCGCTAAAACGCTATAAATCCCTGCAAGCACAGCTAGCCATATTGAAGACTGAACCCCTGGCAGACACCAGTGCAGGAGGCCCACCAGTCCATAGAGCCACAGAGCCACTACCACTAAGAAGTGCCACAAACTGGCACGAGCGTAGTTGAAGGCCTCGTATTTAGCCAGAAAGCACACATACAGACTAAGGAGGGAGAGATAGACTGCTGCATGGGAGGTTTGGTATGTGAATTTGAGAGTAACAGAGGCAGATATGAGGAACATTTGAAGGACTGATTTGAGCATTAGGTACAGAGGCAGAGCTTTGAGGTGTAAGTTGGACTGTAGGTCTTGCCAGAGGGGACGTGTGAATACAGCTATAGGAGTGTAGGCTAAAAGACAAACTCCAGCGAAGGACACGTAGTAGAGGTGTTTATCTGTCCAGCACTTCTCTGCACAGTCCCTGTTAAGGAAGCTGTCTGTGAACTCCTCTCCCACAG
>Ga0247837_1001640_pt1 | contig 45466 bp, 15 predicted proteins | sample LaCtaG_2_FD_187115 | JGI IMG/M metagenome (GOLD analysis project Ga0247837, IMG submission 187115) | Freshwater microbial communities from meromictic Lake La Cruz, Castile-La Mancha, Spain - LaCruzMarch2015_14.5m | ecosystem: Environmental > Aquatic > Freshwater > Lake | place: Spain: Castile-La...
GAGAATAACGTAGGTAAGAGAGTAGAAATAGGACTAATTCTGCGGAACAGACAAACGCGGGTGTTTTAACTGGAAATTTACTACTTATCAATAGAGGAAATTGCAGTGTCAAATCAATTTGAACTACCTTCACAACTAGTCTGAGAGACAGAATCCACTCTGCGAACTAAGAAAGATAGTGGCTATACTGAGGGATAGGAGGCATGAACTAGGTCGGCTTGCTTCGACACATCCTGCCATCTGGGAAGTGTCTACTATCCTCCTAGATGTACTTATTCTCTGTTCACTCTTAGAGTACTGATAGAAACATCGGTTTCCCTGGGAGCAGTTCTTATAGCCATTAGGAAGCTGCTGTGCTTTGAAAAAGCCAAGAAATGCCAACTGAGAGAGGAGACTAATTAGTCCACTACTAGTCAAAACGACATCTCCAGTAGACTAAGAGCCTGAGTCCTACTAGAAACAGCCTGCAAACCGACCCTTATCAGCTTGCAACGACTTCATGTTTCTGCATTTCTTGTTCTTTGGCGGGTGCACGGCTATTTTCAGTTCACTTGTTATTGATTTCCACAGTATCGAAACAGTACTCTACTCGACTTCCAGATTTGTACGCATTTCAAGCAGAAGCGGTTCTTTCAGAGTCAATTTGACTGGCTTTTAAGGTGTAAGCAGCTTTTGCGTATTACTATTAACCATTGAGCCGCTGGGATTTTCATCTGTACTACAACGCCTATTAGGGCAAAACACCTAAATCCCAAAACCGCTTTCCCTAGTTTCCTTATACACAATTTGGAAAGCCGGCTTTTCATCATATGTCTATTACTCCTCAGCTATGGGCTTTCGAGCTACCTTTACCCGCTTTTCTCCCCTCTCTGGTTCCTCTTCCCGCTTTCGCTTTTCTGCTTGGGGCATCATCAGACCCTTGGGCGGAAACCGCGTGTTCCTTGAAGCGGGACTGATCACTGCTGAAAAGGCCTCTTTTTGGGAGGTGTATTTCTCTTGGGCTTTACGGAGAGACGACACAGTCGGCTTGAGGAAGTGCGGAATCTGCCGGTCTCTCTCAGTCTCGAACCACTTCCTGACTTCAGCCAGTCTGAATGAAGAGTACGTGTAGGGAGGCTGGGAGAGCGAGGAGAGGTCCAGGTAGGTTGGAGCGCTGAAGCTGCGTTTGTGGTCCATTTAAAAGTCCTTAGGCGGCATTGGGTTCTCACCCAGTCTGTATAGTGCCAAATCAATAGCCTATATAGCAGCGGGCGAATAGTCGCAAGTGGACTATTGCCTGCATATAGAAAGGCAGAAATCAATACTGGATTGCAAAAACTTCCAATATATCAGACCAACACCTAGTTTCCAGCCTTATCCCTACCTTTCAGGTAAGTATTTCTCCCCTTCTCTATATTCCCTAACTTGCTTAAACTACCCCAATCCCCAGATCTGTATCTCCCTAAGAGCTCCCACAAACTTCCAAACAAGACATAGAACTTCCACAGGAGAAATAGGCAGACAGAGCGAAAGAGCGGAGCTGCAGGTTGCAAGTCTAGGTAAAGCCGCTGGTGCTATAAATCACACAATATGGGCGTGTGCACTTCCAAGCGAGGCATAGAGATGTCCGTCCAGCCCACGACCGTCGCAACCAGCTTCGCCAAGCTCAAAGAACCCTGCCTTGTCGTCGACTCCCCGCGCCTCAAAGTGATTATCCTGGGCCCCATCCTTGCCAGTTCCCTGGCAATTCGCAGAGCCAAGTTGATGAAGCGAGAAGGCAGCGACGTGGCTTCGCCCAGCAGACTAGAAGAGACGCAGAGTATGCTGCTGTAAGGAGTAGTAACCATACCTTGCTATAGGCCGGGATAGAGGGAATGTAGAAGATAAGGGAAAACGGAACTCTGCTTTGATAGGCGGAAAAGCGGATTTCAGCCTTTGGGAGGCTGTGGGAGTGCGTTTGCTAGGCTAGGAAAGCTCCATGGCAGGCTCTAAGGTCTATGTTGACAGCAAGTTTTAGCCACATTTGTCCAGGAAACTACCAAATTGCCAAGTTTGTGCAGGGAGCAGGACTTCCCGCAGGCCCTAGACAGAGCTTTCCTTCGATATTGCAGAGAAAGCAAGAAAAGCACTTGCGACTGAAAGGAGTACTTAAAGCAGTGAGAAGAGGGAATCAGGACGATTTTCGCCTTTTAATCAGAAAACAGTGTTTTTCGATACACTGCAGAGTCCTAAGGCGGTTTTGCATGGCCCTCCATGTCCATTTCCCATCCCTGTCCCAGTAATGGAGGGATACCTGCTGAAGTGGGTGAATTACGTGTACGGCTGGAAGAAGCGGTACTTCATCCTGCACAATGGAGTGGTGTATTACTGCAAAGACAAGGGAGAAAAGAGCAAAGGCGCTATTCACCTCAATGTAGCGCAGGTTGTGCCGCACCCGAAGAACAGCAAAAGACTGCAAATCGACACCGGCTGCACCGTCGTCCATCTCAAGGCCGAAACCACCGAAGAATGCCAGCAGTGGCTAAAATCCCTGCGCGAAGAACAAGTGGCCCTCAGCCACATGGCCGAAAACCAAGAACTACGCGACGCAGAAAGCCCAAACCGCATTTCCGGCGGCCTGCAGACTTTAGCCCTGAAACTTGGAGGGATTTGGAACCTGCAGGCTGAATTGGAGGAGCAAATTGACCTTTTGGCGCCTGCGATTAAGGTGAATCCGCAGCTTTCCTCGATTGCCGCCATAGGCATGAACCTGAAGGTAGTGGGTAGGTAGAATGCGGTGGTGGAAATTGTGACTGTGATAGAGGAGGAGCAGGCGAGGATGAAGAAGGTGGCGCAGATGCTGGAGGAGAAGCAGGAGCAGCTGAGGAAGGGAGTAGAGGACTTGATGGGTTCGCCGGGCACTGGGTCCAAGTCGCTAAATGCCAGTCCTTTTGCGCTGCATAGGGTGGAGGACCGCCTGGATGACGTGGACGACCCTGAGTTCCAAGACGCAATGAGTCACGTTTCCGACGACATGTTCTACGACGCCAAGGAAGAGCGGACCGTAGTGACAGGCGACGAGCTGGACAACCGGCCCTTCCGCAAGTGTCTGCCCGTCCTGCGCAACCCCAAGCAGAAAATCAACATCTGGCGCATCATCAAAGACTCCATCGGCCAAGAACTCAGCAAAATCGCAGTCCCTGTCTACTTCAACGAACCGCTTTCCTTTCTACAGCGATTTACCGAGGATTTCACCTATTCTTCTCTCATACTGACTGCCTGTGCACAGCCAGACTCTTGTCTGCGACTTGCGTATATTGCGTGTTGGCTGGTTTCGCAGTACTCCTTCACTGCCAATCGCCTAATGAAGCCGTTTAACCCGGTACTGGGGGAGACTTTCGAGCTGGAAAGCCAGGGGATGAGGATTATATCGGAGCAGGTGAGTCACCACCCCCCTGTTTCTGCGCTCTATTGCGACCATGCGAAGTTTTCGTCGTGGGGGAATACGGAGGTGAAGTCGAACTTTAAGGGCACGTTTTTGCTGGTTTCGCCCACAGGGTTGATTCATTTGCATCTCAAGGAGTGGAACGACCATTTCACCTGGAATAAACCTCAAACCAGCGTGCACAACCTTATCCTAGGGAAAGTCTATATCGATCACCACGGCGACATAGTAATTGCGAATGAAACTACTCAGGACACTTGCAATCTGCATATGAAGAAAATGGGCTGGTTCGAAAAGAACCCCCACAGCGTGGAAGCCACCATCTACGACCCGCGAGGCATCGTGCGTTACTCCATTTCCGGCAAATGGGACCAAAGTCTGTCCATAAAGGACGAACGCACTGGGGAAACAGTGGGCGGCTGGGCCCTGGACAGCTACCCAGAAGGGTACGAAAATAACTACTTCTTTACCAATTACACCCTGCAGTTGAACCTGCCGCCTGAGACTTATGTGGAGACTATTGCACCTACGGACTCTAGGTACAGGCCTGACCAGAGAGCGCTGGAGAATGGGGATGTGCGCCAGGCTACGGCGGAGAAGATCAGGGTGGAGGAGAAGCAGAGGAAAGCTAGGAAGGACAGGGCGGACCAGCATGAAGAGTACGCTCCCAAATGGTTCAGTTTGAGGAACGGCGAGTGGGTCTACCACGGTGGCTACTGGGAATCCAAGGCCAAGGGGCGATTCGACGACAGTCCCGACATATTTTAGCCTAGTCCCAGTTCTATAGACAAGTGAAATGGAGACAATAGCAGTGACAGTGGTGACCCTGCAGCAGGAAAAGTTCACAGTGGAGCTGGGCAGAGGCGAGAAAGTGGCCCGGATAAAGCAGGAAATCAGCAAAAGGAAGGGAATCACTGAGACCAGCTTGGTGGTGTTGATAGACGGGAGGTGGCTGGATGGGACGCTGACCCTGGAGGAAAGCGGGATAGAGGCGAATTCCAGGCTTTATGCGGTTATAGGCAATAACGGCCTTGGGCAGCCGCTAGTGCCTAAGCCGAGTCCCCCTGCCCTGTCTCGGCCGTTCGTGCCTAAAGCCGCTTCTAATCCGAAATTCGGAATTCCCTCTAAGCCTGGAGTGCCACAGAAAAGCCCAGTTCCCTTCACTCCCACTTGGGGGGGACGGACCCCTGCGCCCAGACAGACAGCACCCACAATTCCGCCTAATAAGCCCGGCATGGACAAGCCCACTTTCGACCAAAGCACTCCTACGTCCTTTGGAAGAGAGACGGAGGCGAGAACTGCGCCCGCAGAGGCTTCCGACGCTTTGCACGACGATTTGAACGAGGCAGATTTGGAAAACATCAAGAATATTGCTGACATGGGCTTTTCCAAGGACAAAGTCCGTGTCGCCTACATCGCAGCCACCAAAAACCCCGACCGCACCGTCGAAATCCTCCTAACTCCTTAGGAATTTATAGACATATGGGCGACCCTTTGAAACTGACAGTGCTGCACCTCAACCACGGCATGAGGGACTTCCAGGCAGCCTCCAACTCTGATGTATCTGCCTTCCTGATAAACGTCGCAGAGTGGCTGGGCTGCCAACGCAGACAGCTGATACTGATGTACCGTGGACAGGTTTTGGGCGAGGAGGGGACTATAGGCGGGAGTATGTCGAGCAATAGTGGACTTCGACTTACTGCTATTATAGATGAGGAGGAGGAGGTGGCCTCGGTGGTGCTGCCGGAGGTGCCGCCCAGGCCTGTGGCTCCGATCAAGACTTGGGTGAAGAGTTACAAGGACAAGGAAGATGCGAAGAAAGCGGCGGAGAACTATAAGAAGAACCATGGCAACTCGCCGTTTGGGGACTTTGGGTTCGGAGGACTGCACGACTTCGGGATGCGGGGAATGGACATGTTTGGGATGGGAGGACTAGGGGGGATAATGGGCGCTATGGGAGGACTAGGAGGTGTGATGGGTGGACAAGGAGGAATGGGAGGTATTGGGGGTATGATGAGCAACATGATGGGCGACATTGGAGGGATGATGGGGGGCTTCCCAGGCGCTAAGCCAGGAGCTGCCAGGCCCAGCGCAGCCAAGCCCGGCCCAGCCTCCAACAGAAGTTTCCTCAACTCCCTCAAACCCGGCTCTATGACCCAGCCCCAAAGACCCTCCCCTGCCTCTCCCTCCATGCCTGCAGACCCCGAAGCCCGCTTCGCCCAACTCCGCTCTGCCGTCCAAGCCAACCCTGCTCTGTATGACTCCATCCACAAGGAACTCATGACCAAGCCGGAACAGCATCAGCCCGGCATAATTCGCCAGCTATTGATGCCGCCAAGCGCGGCCCCAGTCCAGGTCTCTAAAGAAGCGGAGGAGGCGGCTATCAGGCATCTGATGGAAATGGGCGTAGATGAAGCTCAGGCGAGACAGGCGTATATTGCCTCAGGGAAAAGATTGGAGATAGCGGTGGACCGGCTATTTCAGTAGGCTAGTGATAGGCCTGGACTTGGAAGGCTGAAAGTATGGCTGCAAATGTCCCTTTTTCTTCGCTTTCGACCTGCAGATCTCTCAGTCTAGAGGCAGGTAGCTGCGTTTCTTGGTCTTTAAGTCGATTTCGGCCTTAGAAGTTGAAAAACGCCTGGCAGACTGAGATGTGAAAATATCAAAAAGCGTAAAAACAAAGAAAAAACAAAGGGAAGTCCCGATTTCGCCCCCAAATCGCCTCCTCCCGGCCCAGTTTTCTCCCAAGTTTCTCAAATTGGCCTAGGAATTCCCCCTGCGAAGTAGTCTTTCGAGCTGTCGCTTCCTTCGGACTGCGACAAAGTCTAGAATTTCAGATAATCTGGCTGAAATCGGCCTAAAACGGCAGGCTTTGACAGGACTATTGGAGCTTTGCTTGCCCCTGACGCCCTGAACACCCCCTCCTTTGCTCTCCCTCCGTCCTCCAATCTACCCACAAGTCCCTGACTTAGTCACAATGACGCATACTTATGGCCACTTCCTTAATGGTCTCTGTGCTTTCTAATAATAGATGAAGGCAGGCAGAGAGAACTACCAGCACCGTCTGGCGCTCAATCGAGCTGCGGCTATGCGCTGTCGGATGAAGAAAAAGGCTGAAATTGACCGTCTTTCCAACATAGTTTCAGACCTAACCGCTTCCAATCGCAGTCTCCAGAGCCAACTGCAGACAGCTACCAGTCTCCTCCGCTCCTGCACCCAGGAAAACCTGATCCTCAGGTCCCAAATGGCCCAGCTGTTTCTAGGACTAGGTAGGCCTATAAAGGTACTTTAGCCTAGATTAAGTGGACTGTGTGGGGAATGTGGGTTTCATTCGGTTTATAGACATATTTGGAAGGTGAAAAAGACACTTTTGTGGGTTTTAAATGCGATTTATAGGGGAAAATCGTAGAAAATTCTTCGATTTTCAGGCAGAACTCAACGAATCAGCTAAAAATAACTAGTAAAATAACAACTTCACAGCTTTCCAGGCTTATTAGGCCTCAAATGTGCAAATCCAGGGCTAGTCTGTAATGGCAAGAAAGGTGTCTAAGGCCCTGCTTGGTCCCTTTCTCAAGCTAATCCACCCTGATGTGCTCTCCAACGCCCCTCTGGACATACGTATTTCCAACTCCACGACCCTGCGCTCCCTCAACCACTACTTCGACGAAGTGCAGCAAGGCCACGCAGTTCCCGCCCAGTCCCTGCACTTCTTCCTGCCGCAAAGCGACCACTACAGCGAAGTGCACTACAAACTGCCCAGCTTCAGCGGGTCTGCAGAGGCCAGCTACAAAGACCTGCACCTCAAAATGACCATTAATGGACTTGTGGACAAGTGCAAGCCGGAAATGGACCGCAAAGAGACTAGAGAGATGGACGAGCCTGGCTCTGTAGACGCAGAAAAGGCATTCTACGAGAGCATGATAATGCAAAGAGCTGCGGAACTGGTGAGGAAAGACCGCCGAAAGCAGGCAAAACTGTCCCTAGAGGCCCAAATGGAGCAAAAACAGGCTGAAATGGGGCTGCCCGGAGGCCGCCAAGACCCTGTCCTACGCACCATTCTCTCCAAATCCCTGCGCTTTTCCCTACTCCCCCGCTTCGAAAGCCTGCGATTCCCTACCCAACACCTCTACTTCAGTCCCTCTTTGACCGATTCACAGCTCCGATCTGCACTTTTGACCCTTTCAGACGGACTTTACAGGACTGCAGGAGGGCCGGAAGAGGTTTTGAGCATGTTCCAAGCGCTGTTTACGTCCCAATCCCCCACACCCCTCTATATCGCTACGAGGTACTCTATGAGTGCGCTGCCAGGGTACTTCCAGATCCCGTTTGAGCTGGAAATGAGGGAAATGGTGGAGTTTTATAGGGAACACAAGGGGGAAGTGGGGGAAAAACTGAGGGATGTAAGGCTTAGGTAGTATGAGAAGTATGCGAAGGGGGTGAAGGAAGCCAGGGAGAGAGTCGTGAGCCAGCAACTTGTGGCCTCTGTCACCCTCGGCCGGGACCAATTTCCCTTAGAAGAGACCTACACAGCCCTCACTTTCCAGGCTTCTTTGGAGCTTCTTACCAAAATTGAGTCCTTTTTCGCCCCTTTGGGCCCTTTAGCCGCCTTCCACGTCCTTATCGCCCCCAAAACTAAGCGAATTAGCCAGAACTCGCTCTCTCTCGCACCGAATGCGTCCAAACAGGCGATTGAAGCCCTAATAAACAGCGTTTTCCCTAGCTAAATAGGCCTAAAACACCTGAAACCATGGAAAAGTCCCTACTTCCCAGTGGCTTCCTCCAGCTTCGCCCGCTTCCTCGGGTCCGCCTCCCCCAAAATCTTCCTCGCCTTGACCACGAACTTCTCCACTATGAGCGGCTTCACTGTGACTGAATTGACAATAGCGACCACTAGGAAGAAACAGCCGTTGGGGAAGTGACTGGTGACTTCCTTAATCACCACTTTTCGGAAGGTGAAAGTGGTGTTTTCGTTTTCGACCTCTGTGTCGCCCTTGATTATCTTCTCGCCGAGAGTGGTGGTGCGCAGCATTTTGGGCGGGGACTCGGAGGTGAAGAGGAAGAGCTGGGCGGTGAGGGGCTGGCTCAGGCCTTCTTGCGCTCTTTCGGGTTCGAGAGGCTCTATGCAGGTGGACAGGGAAAAGGCGCGGTCTTTGAAGGCGGGGGTGGGAAGGGAGGACTTCAGAACTAGGTGGGAGTGGAAGGACTGGTTGCCGCCACATAGGGCCTTTTGCAGGTCGTTGACTGAGATGCTGTCATCAATCCTCAGCGCAGTAGTCCCAGCAGTCTGCCCCTCCGCCGAATTCGTGATTATCTTATCCAGCTTTTCCGAAAACATCGCCAAAGCAGCCATCAAGTAGGAGTTCTGCTGCGAAAGCTGAGTGAGCATTTCAGTCTGCTTCTGCAGCAAAGCATATACCGCTGTATCCGCCTCCAAAAGCCGATGTGGGTAGGAGTCAGGCGTGTGGCAGGTGCAGGAGTCGTCAGGCTGGCCGCAGGCCGGACACACACGGTTCATATTAACTACTTTCAGCTACTAAGAGAGCCATTTCTCCTGTAGAGCCTGGACTGCGGAGGGGCGGGCCTGAGGGTCGACCTGCAATAGACTGAGTAGGAAGGACTGGCCCTCGGAAGTGGCCTTTCCCCAGTCCTCTATATGCCTGGCAAGCACATTATCGCGGAGTTCCGGCCAATCTTTGCCCTGGAAGGGCAGTTTCCCCACCAAGCCGTAGAACAGCAGGACTCCAAGGCTCCAAAGGTCGCACTTCAAGTCGTATTTCCCGTCTGGAACCTCAGGCGCCAGGTAGTAGGGCGTGCCCACGACGCTTACAATCCTGCTTTGGTCCAGCACTCTCGCAAGGCCGAAATCTGCGATTTTCGCTTCTCCCTTTTCCGTGAAAAGGACATTTTCCGGCTTCAAGTCTCTGTGACAGATGTTCAGTGCATGCAAATAGGCCAACCCCTGCATCAACTCCCTCGCAATTCGCTTCATCTCCTTCTCCTCAATCGGCCCCTGCTCAATCCTATCCAGCAAGTTCCCTCCCGCACACAGTTCCGTGACGATATAGACGTGTTCAGGGTCGTGGAAGGAGCAGAGGTAGGCCAAAATGTGGGGGTGGTGCACTTGCTGCAGGATGTGCACTTCTCGGTGCAGTTGGTGCAGGTCGCCTTGCAGCTCGGAGAGACGGACGCATTTGACGGCGACGGGCAGGCCGAGGGGGTTGAGGCACTTGTGGACGGTGCTGAAGGCGCCTTGGCCGACTATCACGTCTGTAAAGTGGTACTGAGAAATCGAAGCTTCTTCCGGCATTTCTACAGTCGAGCTGGAAGTGGTCTTCACACAGCAAGTTCCCATTTACAGTCCACAGTAATGGCCCTGCTAATAGCCTAGTCTTCCACTGGTCTATCGGTGCAACATGCTGATATGAAGTTAGCATAATAACTACAGGCTTTAAGGAAAGTGATAAGTCGGGAAGGTGGGAATCAGGAGAAGTAGTCTCAATGCCTAGAAAAGGCCTAAAGTTGAGTCTATGGTGTGTCTGTGCAGTACTAAAGACTGTATCAGCTCCCTTTCTTCATCGCTCTGTGATGGGGACAAGTCTCTCCTTCCCGTCCTTAGAACCTTCCATCTGCAGGAGTCCATCGGCTTCTTTTCGCAGGAGCAGAATGCGATTTCGCCAATCGCTTGCTTCGCTAGGATTTGCCCCTTGGTGGCCCTTCTTCCTCACCTTCGCCTTCTGGAAGCTTTCTTGGCTGTGTGGGCCATATTACTGCATGGCTGAGTCCGAAGGATTTGTCGTCTATGACACAAACACCTTTGCCCTCGCTCGCGATCCTCAGGGTCGAACTCTCATAACCTTCGAAGACGACTCCGCCCAAATCCTCCTCTCCCGGACCCTCGGCCGCGGCGCCTTCAGCAAGGTGAAGTTCGGACTGCGCACCTTCACCGACGAGTCCGGCAGACACGAAGACCAATACGCAGTCAAGAAAATGCACAAACTGAGCCTGGAAAAGAACCGCTGTTCCGTCTACGACGACGAGGGGATCCCTGCAATTGCCAACAACCTGGAAAAGGTGAGGATGGAAATCAGCATCTGGAGACAGCTGTGTCACCCCAATGTAGTGAGACTGTATGAAGTCTTGGACAGTGCTGAGGAGGACTACATGTTTCTGATATTGGAGTATGCGGACTCGGGGCAGATAATGACTTGGGATACAGCGAAGCAGCGCTATGTCCACTCCGCAGCCCTGCTCTCTGCACTCAGTGGTCCGCTGGAGGCTGTCGCCCGCTTCGTGTTTCGGCAGGTGGCGGAAGCACTGCTCTACCTGCACACTCTCCCTCGACCCGTCATTCACCGAGACGTAAAGCCCGACAACATCCTCTACACCTCCAAAACGCACCAAGTCAAACTCACCGACTTCACAGTGGCCCGGCAGCTCCCCACCGCAGAAGCCCTGTGCTGGGACTCCGCAGGCACCACGGCCTTCCTCGCCCCCGAAAGCATGATTTCCGGCACCCCCTACTCCGGCCAGAAGTTCGACGCCTGGGCTATGGGCGTGAGTCTCTACGCCTTTATGTCTGAAGGCAAACTGCCCTTTTGGGACCCGGAGCATGAACTGCACATGCAGTTGATGATACAAAATGATGAGCCGGAGTACCAGACTGGCTGGTCTGAGCCTTTGGATAAGCTTGTGAAGGGACTGTTGTGTAAGGATCCGGAGAGGCGGACTACGCTGGAGGAGTTCTTGGCTTCGAGTTGGCATAATGAGTAGGTAGGATAGGACTGATTAGGTGCGTTTGCTTGGGAAGCAGGCTAAAAAGGCCTGGGATTGCTTTGAAAATGGACTTTTATGGACCTATTTAGACAGGAATTTAGAAAAACGGGCTGCAAAAGGTGGATTTTTTACAGTTTTCGGGCAATTCTACGCTGATTATTAGTGATTTAGTGTTTTTTTGAGTTGTTGCGTATTTTTGCCTGAATTTTACCACTATTTCATCGTAATATTCGCTTTTCGAAGACCCAGAAAACCCCAAATACAACAAAATCACTTTCTTCTATCTAGGTCCCTAGTAAGTTTGCCCATTGATTAGCAGGAGAAAAGGGGAATTATGCACTTCGTAGTACAAGGCAGTGGCAAATAATGCCGAAAAGTGGCTAACTGAGAGATTTTGGAAGGAAAAGCAGCTAAGAGGCTCTTTTCCCTGTAATCAGGAATTAATTGGGGGAAAAAAGCGTACTAATAGAACCAAAGTCCAGGCCGCAAGTCCTTGTAGACAGAACTTTGAGTCCATACAAGGGAAAGCCAGCTCAGGGCCGTAGTTCTGCTCTGTTCCCATGAGTCTGCACTTCTGCTTCCACACCCAGACTTCCCCTGCCCAAGTGACAGTCGAATTGGGCCTCAGACCTACTAATAGCCAAATAGATGGGGCGGTGAAAGCCTTGTGGATTTTTGGTAAATCGGAATTTATGTCGAACTAGGAAATGGGCCCATTTCACCACGTGTTTTGCTTTTCCCGATGATTTTAAAAGGGTCTTCCAGGCTTCTCCAGGCCAAACGCCACAGGAACTGTCTCTAACTCGCTTATACCTACTTACTCTGCAAGCCGCTTTGCCAGGCGAGGAGTATCGAACAAAGGTTCTAAAGGCCGATTGCCGTGGAAACGTAATAATTAATGGGCAACTCCGCTTGTCTATTAGCCACGAACGTCGCCAGCCTTGGTGACGCCGAGCTAAGCAAGTCCAAGGAGGCAGACGAGGCGCTCCTCGCTCTCCTCCAACAGCAGCTGCCCTCTAGTGCCACTGGCCAGCTCTCCGGCCTCGGTCAATACCGGGTTCTGGACAGTGGTGCTGCGCCCAAAGTCTCAGCCAAGCCGGAAGCTCAGGAGCTCGCGCTTCTCTGCCTGCAAGACAGTGAAAAACTCGCCGAAAAGTTCGCTGACGTGCGAGGTGCGCTGCAGAATGAGATAAAGTTCCTCGGGACTCGAGACCCATCTGGTGAGGAGCGGTACAGATACTCCAAACTGCAGCTCCTCTGTCGAGTGTACGACGCCCTGCTCAGACAGGAAGAGAGAGACAGAAGACTCACCCAAGTCGCTAAGGCCGAAGACAAGAAAGACGCAAAGAAGGCAGAAAGCGTATTTCCGCCGCTTGCTAGTGCGGGGTTGGGCTTTGGCATGGAGGTGCTGCTGACCCTTGTGGAGTCTGTGGGCTCGGAGAAGCCGCAGGTCATTAGCCGCACTATGGACATTGCCTTGTCCGTCCTTCGTAATCTCGAGCCATGCTCTTTGGTCACGATTGAGCCGGGCCTCGCCCAGGGCGTGCAGAGCTTCGCTCAGTTCTTCGAAGGACTCTACGCAGGGTCCGTTCGAGGACTGGACCAGGTGACCCAGTACAAGTCTGCGGCCGTCATATTGGGACTCGCCCTCGCCAAAGGCGACTACCAAGGAGTCCTCGCCTTCGCTAAGAAGTTCCTAAACATGAAAAACAGCTCGGCCTGGTCCACCGCCTTCCCCAAAATCGCTCCAGTCATTCAAGCCTTCGCCAACCTGAAAGGCTCCCAGAAAGCTATGAGCTGGAACTGGCACCCGCAGCCTCAAGGCCCGAATATCGCCCTCAGCGAGGAAAACCTGAAAATCACGAGAACTGACTCCTCAGGCTGGGGCAACCAGAAGTCTGAGCAAGTAGTCACTAACGGAGTGCACTATGTGGAGCTGAAACTTGTCAAAAACGACAGTACCTGCCTCTGCATCGGAATCTGCGCTGAGAACAACACCAGATTCAGTGAAAAGACCAGCTACTCGGAGTGCATTAGCTACCAGGCGGATGGAGATATGTATGTGAATGGCAACGGAGATGGGAACAAGGGGAACTATAGCGCCACTGATAATCGCGTTGGCATGCTAATTAACATGGAGGAACACCAAGTAACCTTCTACAAGAATGGAACGCAGGTGGCAGGGCCCTACTCCAACATCCCTAACGCCGTGCAGGTGATTATATGCTTCGGAGGCTCAGACCAGTGGGTGATTATTGACAACCAAGCCCAGGCGCCTGAAGGAGTAGAGGTCGCCTGCGGCTCATCTGCGAAAAGTGGGGAAGCCTATGAAGACCAGGTCTTCGCTGTGGAGCCAAGGAACATCCTCCAAGAGTCCGCCTTTGCACCGATTACGAAGCTGGAAGGAGAGTTGGACCCCGCCATTACTGGTGAATTCCTGCTGGCTGCCTTGGCTAGCGCCGCTCAAGGCACCTTCAAGGCCTATGGAGTGGACACCACTACTGCCAAGTTCCCGAAAAAGAACACTCTGCAGAAGTCCAGTGGGTTCGTAGTAGACGTGCGTTCTGAGACCTTCTCCACTCTGGTGGACATCATCGAGAGCTTACAGGGCAGAATGGAGTCCAAGGACTGGTCTCGCAGTAGCTTCAAACACACTGCCTGGACCACCCTCAGCGCCCTACGTCTCCTCATTAACCACATCGTGACAGTGGTGAAGCTGCAGATTCCAGACGAGGAGTCCGGCCTGACTGCGGAATTGAAGGCGAGGATTCGAGTGTGTTTGAAGTACTTTTCGCAGCTGACGCTGGAGGGAGTGGGTGTGGAGGCGAGTGCTGAGAACACTGCGGCGAGGGATGCTTTGGATGCTCAGGCGCTGATCGTCACTCTGCATAGTTTCGACTCCTTCTTCCCGACACTCAATAGTCAACTGGAATACGTCCTCACCACCTACTACTCCACAGAAGCAGACGAGGCAGAAAAGAAGGTAGCCGCAGATCTCATGAAGCGCTTTAGTCAGCCCGCCAGTCTCTTCCGCATCCTCAGCAACGGATCCGCAGAGGACAAATCCCGCGTTCAGAACTTTGTGGGCATTTTGACCGATTTGGCCTTTGACTCCGCTGAGAAGTACCTACAGGGAGCGGATAAGCTGGACACGGAGTCCTTAGGAACTCTGTTCGTAGCGCAGTCTGTACTGTTGGGACAGCTGGCGAAGACGGAGGGCAGTGCAGATTTCATTGGTATGCTCAAGGAGTTCTTGACTAAGGTGATGAGCAAGACTCACGGTCTGCTGAACCTAGTGAAGGGCTGGGTAGTGGACGAGGCTTTGCCGGATGAGCTGGAAGCCAAGGTGCGGGAAACAATGCTGGACAAGCACCTAATCACCCTCTTCCGTGCACTCAGTCTCCTCAAATTCGACACCGCCTTCTCCGCCTATCTAATCGAAGAAATCGTCAAACTAACCAGTGCGCTGAGCTCGATTAAGAACGGAAAGAGCCAAACTGACAGCGGCACGACCACTATAATGTCAGTTTACGAAAGCAACCATCCATATGAGTGTTCTCTGGACGTCACACATGAAGTGACCGTCCCAGGCGCCCTCTGGTACAACCTGACCTTCGACCCCCAGTGCTATACAGAGAACAACTGTGACTACTTGCAGCTGTGGACGGACTCCACCAAGTCTACGGAGGTGTTCAAGTGGACGGGACCTGTTGAGAACTGGCCGAAGACTCCTGTGGAGGTCAAGCAGCCTAGCTTGTTCTTCTCCTTCCACTCTGATGGCAGTGTGGTGTATTGGGGGTGGAAACTCACTATCGAAGCCACTGTCGCGATCACTGTTACCAAGGCTCCCTGGGCCGACGAACTGAGAAATGCAGCCTCGACACTGTTGATATCTCTGTGCAAAACCATGATAACAGTGGAGGAGCCTGCGGCAGGACCGCTGGATAACCAGCTTTTGAAGGGAGGAGTCTCGGATGCAGCGCTGTACCTGGTGACGAAAAACAAGCAGCAGCTGGATGTGAGTCTGGCAGGACTCATTGCAGCCACTCAGACAGAGGAAAAACTACCCACTAAGGCCTCTGCTGCCTCGGGACTACTCAAAATGGGAATAATGAAAAGTCTCGCACCCAAGAAGAGTGACAGCAGACCTACCCTCACCTCCTACCTCATGCGCTTAGGCCAGAACGAGGCCAGTTCCTTCCAATTCTGTGGCATCCCCATCATTGAGGAACTCATCGCCGGCTCAGACCGCACTGTCGCAGCCTTCGAAGGACTCAAGTCTCAAGCCAAACTCACAGGTCCTCTGTCGACCTTGGGCGGAGAGGAGCTGAATCAAGCGGAAAGAGCACTGTTCGGTCTGTTCCTCGCCTTCTTTGAACTGTCCGGCTCCTTCGCGGAGTTGGTGGAGGAGGCTCAAGAAGTGAGTGAGATGTTCAAGTTCATTCTCAAGCAAGTGGGGCAGTTGAGAGCCTGGGCTCAGCTTCACCGCCAACAACTGATAGAGGCCTCCAATAAAGACGTGAGCTACGCAGACTTGGGCCAGGAGGTAGTGGCCAAGTGTGTGCTCCTACTCAACTCCAACTACAAGGCCACTCTGCAGGAAGTGGGCATTGAGAAGGTGCTGCAAAGTCTAGTCGGCACCATCAAGCGCACTCAGACAGGCGGAGAGGAGAAGGCCAAGGCAGGCAGCAAGTGGGGCTCTGTGAAGCGCAGTGTAGTGATGCTGAGTCGCATGAAGACCCTCCAAAATCTCAAGGTTATGCGCAGGGCTGGGGCGGAAACAGACCAGGAGCAGGACAAGAAGGAGTTCATGAAAGTGTATCAACTCGTCATGGACCTACTTGGGGCTCAAAAGACTTCGGTCGAGTTGGCTGAGGAAATCGCGGAACGCAGGAATAAGGCCACAGCGAGGAGCATTGGACTGGGACTGATGGCGCAGGCTTTCAAAGGCGCCTACGACACTAATAAAGCGGAATTAAAGCCTCTGATTTCAGCGGCCCTTTCCCAAGGCTTCGTGGCCGGAGGAGTGAAACGGCACTACTCCCTGGGCACTGAAGGCATTGACCCCTACCTGACTTCCTGTCTCCAGCGCAGCTTCTTCCTACTCTGCAAGCTTGGGCTCGAGCAAATCCAACCCACAAACCTCAAGAACGTGGACTGCACTACCGAGGATACAGCACAGGGCATACTGGGCATTATGGAAGCACTGAGTATCCCCTTCTCAGACAGTGACTCGGGCAGTCTGTTGGACCTCAACATCCGCTCTATTGCCCAGTCCCTGCTCAGTTGGGCCAAAGGACAGAACATCTATGAAAAAATCAACATGAAATTCGACCGTTCGAAAACAGTGCTGGACCTGGCAGTGATGCCTGAAAGCAGCTACTCCCCTAACCCTCCTAACTACGAGGCCTTTTCCCTCAACCCCAAGAACCGTCTGGCCGGGGAAGTGGCCGAAGAGGTGGAAGGACAGCAGAAACTGTGTCTTCAGCTCACCAAGGGAGGCGCCGATGAGTACCAATTGCCTATATCTTCCCTGGCTGTGGTGTCTTCTATTGAGGGGATTGATGATGAATACACCAAGTTGGGCGGTATTAATGAACTGGGCAATGGAGATCGCTTCATTGTGTACAAGCGGGCGGCTATAGCCGAGGGCAGTGTCTTTGTCACTAAGGTCAAGGTGAGTGGCTGGGACCCAATTGACTTGTCAGTGGAAACTGCGCCCTACAGCTCCTTCCTGGTGCCTGATATTCCCGAGGAAGAGGTCAAAAAGCGAGCCAACAGGAAGGCTCAACTCCGCAGAGCTGCCTGGCTGTTCTTCAAACTGCTCATGTTCGCCTCAGCCGGGAAGTACAGAGGCACAGGCCAAGCCGCCAAGCAGTCCCGCAGAGCCAAGCTGCAGCAACTCTTCGCCGACTTGCTCATGTCCGAGCTGAAGTGTCTGAATCAGAAGCCTGGCTGTGAGAACAGTCTGGAACTGCGGAAACTGATCAGTGCGAAGGGGTGGAGAGACCAGGAAGTGCCGGCCTGTGACCTGAGAGTGAGTCCTATGGCGGAGTGGATCGGGAGAATTGACGAAGATGCGAATGAATACGCACTAGCAGCGGAAGGCTACCCAGGCTATGAAGACATATCACTGATGGACTTGATCACGAACTACATAGGCTCAGTGGACCCTATGATGAAGGGGAAGGTCAGTGCTGAGGAAGCCCCTGCGGATGTGCAGGCGGAGTACAAGAATGAAGCAGGGGAAGCGGACTTCTTCCTCTTCCTCAAGCACACTGTTGCGCAGGCAGACAGTGTGCTCAGTTCCTTCTGGCTAAAGTACGTGAAAACTTCGAAATTGCTGCAAACTCTCCCTGCCAACTTCGCTGCAGCTGAAGAGGGAATGGGCGGAGCCTCGGTGGCCTCGATTCTCAAGGCCTTCCACACCTCTATGCACGCTGACGAAGAGAACAGCTACTCCTCTTACTTGGAGCGCTTCATTGCAGCGCAGACTGCTGGCATTGTGCCCAAGGCAGACGCCCCGAAGGACACTCCCGCGGAGTTCCTGAACGAGGAAGGCGACTTGGACTTCTTCACCTCTTTCAAGTACATCGTAGCTCACCCCGAAAAGCACCCCAGCTACTTCCAAGAACTCAAGATGTTCGCCCGCTCCTACGAACTGCCCAGCAGCTGCTCCGCCTTCTACAAGACTAAACTCACCCCTGCTCAGACAGAGTACCAAGCCTCACTCATGCTGCTCCTGTACCAGTGCTGCGGAGCCAAGGGAATGCTCACAGCACTCGGGGAACAACACCATGTCGTGGAGCTGCTCAAGCACATGCTGTATGGCTCAGTCAAGACCAGCACCATTGCTATGCGCATCCTTAGACAGTTGCTGGCGCAGGAACACTCTCCGGAGAGTTTCGAAGGCATGTGGAACAGCTTCCCTAAGAGCAAACTGCGGGCGAGCTACGGCTTCGAGACAGCGAAGAGTCTGTTGTCAGTACTGCTCACCTTTATCGGCATCAAGTCGTCTATGCATGTCCGGTCCTGGAAGTACATCTTCCTGTCCCTGGAAAAGATCGAAGCGCAGGGAATTGAGGCCACAGCCTTCCTACAGACTCTCTGCGAAAGTGAGCGGTGGAGAGACTACATCTTCGGACAGTGCGTGGAATTGGTGGAGTCTGCCCTGGTATTCACCCTATCAGAAGACTCCAATCCAGTGATGCTGGGCGCTTTCAGCTTCCTAAAGGCTTTGGACGGCCGCAAGGAGCGCTTCATTCACGAGTGGAGTAACGTGGAATTGCAAGGTGCCAGTGCATCCCAAGGAGTACTGCTTCGGAAGAAAGACAACAAGATCAAGCTGTATTGCGAAGGGGACGACTCCCTGCATACAGAGGGAGCAGAGACCTTCGTAGCCACTGTGCCTGAGTCCAGCCTATCTATACTAGAGAAGGTGCCGGAGTACTTGGTGCAGGACCTGTTCAAGCATTTGTCCGCTCTGGTGATCAAGCTAGATGACCCTCTGCAGGCACAATCCAGCCTTGGAGTGGAGAGCAGAATCAACGACGCAGCCATTAGACGAGTGGTTCAGAGCACTGCTATGGACGTACTGACCGCCTTGTGTCAGACTCATCACACCTTGGCTGGGGAAGGCGTGCCTGAACTGCTGTTCCAGCTGACATCTAACATGAAAGCTGGGTACTCAGAAGGCTGTTCCTCCACACTATACTACCAAATCCGCAAGCTGCTTTACGCCAGACACAAAGCCACTCTCGAGAAACAAATCAAGAATCCGCCTCCTCCGACAGCGGAATCCAAGGAAATGACCGAAGTGGAGTGGCAGTCCCTAGTGGCCTCTTACAACGAGGAAAAGCAAATCCTTGTAGCGACCTTTGAATCTGTGGGCCTGAGTCCTGCCGACATTAAAGAAGTGGTGGAGAAGGGAATCACGGAAATAGATGCAGCGCTCAAGCACATCCAGGAAAGGAATGATGCAGTCAAAGCCACAGCCGCGCCTGCACCCGTTCCCACTCCGCTGCTTTACAAGCTAGCTAGAAGCGAGACTAACGCTCCTAACTTCAGGGACAGCACAAAGAATGCCTACTTCAGAGAAAGCGGCTCCGGCCATCTCTGCATCTCATCGGAAGCGGCGGGACTCAAGGAGTACTCTAAGCGATTCAACAAGGACATATTCGCGAGGCAGGAAACCACTCCCGAGGAACTCACTTTCCTAGTGGCTTTGGGATATACCGGCGAACCTTCAGGAGCAGAATTCGGTTTAAGAATCGGACATTTCAACATCGCAGCAGTCGAAGGCAAAAACTCGCTTTTCCGTCTCTTCTTCCGATACGACGGACATGTATGTGTGGAAGATGGAGAGGGCAAGGCTGTGTCGGAAAGCCAAGGTGGCTTCAACTTCGAAGAAATCACTACTACTCAATTCGGACTATGGCTCAAATCTCCGGGACAAGTGGAGTTGAAGGGCTTTTCTGTGTTCACTGGTCACTTCACAGGCGCGGTACCATACTGGGAAGAGGACCAAGCAGGCGCTCCTGAGGCTGTAGGAAAGTACGTGACCTACCGGCTTGCCAGACCTAACGGAATAGCGAACGGACTAGTGTCAGCCCTGGGTGTAGAGGCCAGTACAGCTGTGGCTTTAGCAGAAAAGCACTCCGACTTTAAGTCTGCAGTGGCAGAGGTTCTCAGTGAGAAAGTAGCCACGACTGCGCCCACTACAGATTTCTACCACTATGTTGTAGACGCTGAAATCGGAGACGCGCTCAGCCCGGGATTTGAGAAAGTGGCTATTTACCACAATGGCACCTGGACTACTGACTACACGGACTACGCAGGGAAGGTAGTCGGAATAAAGACAGCTGATCAGAAGGGAATGACCTTCGTCTCCAAAATAGCAGTGAAGGAAGACTCGCTGAATATCCTGAAGGAAGAGAAAGGAGAGGGCACGGCACTGGTGGATGTTATCCTCGTCCGTGTGACTGACCGGCTGTCTGTGCAAATTCCGCTTGGTTTCACTATAGTGGAGAACGATGGCAAGGCCTACAACCTGACTCAAGGTGCAGGCGCTGCTCACTTCCTCGCTGTGCGGTCCAACTTCTACTACAGACAACAACCCATGTTCGACCTCACGACAATGCCGCTAAAGGCTGGCTCGGGCGGCTTGGTGGATTCCTTCGAAGACGCTACTCCTGCTGCAGCCTCGCTCAATCCGAAGAAAATAGCAGAGGAAATTGCTGCTTTGGAGTCTCAGTCCACAGTCCAGCTACACGCTCGTCTGGCCGCTGCGGAGAAAGCCTTCAAGAAGGAAACCTGCTTCCAACTCTCCATGCAACTTCTCACTCGCTGGGCCAGTGCTGTGCAAGACGCTGATCAACTGGGCGTCCTGCTGGAAGGCTCTGGCAGCAAGTTTGCGCTGCTCAAGCCTGCACTCGCTGCTATGCTGGAGCGTCCTGACTTCGCGTCAAGCCTTGGAAACGCTTTGCTTGTGGATGTGTTAACTCAACTTATACAGCCGCTGTTTTCAGTAGGTGACGGGGCAGTATCTCAAAAGTCTCTGAGTCTGGAAAGCTCCCACCCCTATGATAACAGCTTCGAAACCACTGGAGAAATAGCGTTCCCCGGAGCTAAAAAGATCACACTGGAGTTCGACTCGCGCTGCAAGAGTGAAAACGGCTGCGACTACCTCTCCTTCTGCAAAAATCGAGAGTGCACAGAAGAGCTCTTCCGCCACACCGGCAGCACCTGGCCCAATTTCGAGTTCGAGGGAGACACTCTGTACTACAAGTTCCACTCTGACGGGTCAGTGAATGAATGGGGCTACCTGTTCACAGCCTCTGCGACAGTGACTGAGGGACCATCTAGCGAGAACGATATTAACCGCGCACTTTGGATTTTGGAGGAATTGGTGTTCAGCCAGGCTGCACTGCCTCCGCACTTCGGCGACTTCCTGGGCTCGGAAATGCAGAATGCACTTATGCTATTCGCGCACTCGTCTAAGGACTCGACTCGGTACAATTCTGCAGTGGCTTTGCTCAAGAAAGCCCTCGAAATGCCTCTTGATGTGTCTGATCACTCTGCTGCTATCGCAGATATTTTGAAGAAGGAGACAAACGCTGAATACAAACGCGAAACGACAAAGACAGAGAAGAGCGGCTTATTGAAGGGAGCTGTGGACACACTGCTGCAGCTAAAAGGCAAGTTCAACATGGCTTTCCAGGAAGACTGGCTGCTCAGCTTCTACGAGACCTTCTGCTTCCTGAGAGGCATCACTACCAAGGATATCAACTTCCAGTTCCTCGTACTTAAGCAGTTCTTGGACGTCAAGGGCAGGTCGCTGGACCTGGAACGGGAAAGTGAGCATCCCTATACACGAACGTTCTCCTCCAGAGAAGTCTCCCGAAAGGGCGCAAGTGCCATCGAAGTGGCCTTTTCCAAGGAATCCGAAGCCGACCCCGCCCACTTCATCCTGTTCTCCCGAGACTCCGAAGCCCAGCAGCCAATCCTGATAATGAAAGGCGGCAACTCCGGTGGAGAGTGGCAGGTGTCACCCACAGGGCCCGATATGGCCTTCTCCAATGCCAACAAAACAGTCAACCGCACTAACTCTGGAGGCTGGGGAATCTGCAGACTGCCAGAAGTCTTCGAATCCGGCAAATTCCAAATAACCTTCAAGGTGGATAATGACGGCGGGTCTTCCTGTCTGTATCTCGGTGTTATTGGACTGACTTATAGTAGTCTGAGTGAGGCGATGTGTCAGGGCTGGAACACGCCTGTATGGGCTATTAGCCGGGATGGAAATGCTTTCTGGCAGACTGGGGCAGCAGGAGACGACGCCGCTCGGAAGTTTACTAATGGAGACGAGGTGTCCTTCTTACTAGACTTGGATGAACACACGATGATTTACTTCAAAAACGGAGTTCAAATATATACCTTTAACGGAGTTACAGGGCCTGTTACTGGTGCAGCGTGCTTCGGCGGCTCCGGGCAATTCATATCCGTCAAGAGTGTGGAAGCCGGCGGAGCGAAACTTAGCGGGTTGACGACAGTGATCCCAGGAGACAAGTTCTACTACCATTACCCCATCAATGTGGGGTATGTGAATCACTTGGGAGCGAAGTGGATCACTGCTAAGAACCCGCTGCTGGCTTGCAGTGCAGACGGCAAGACTTTGACTCGAGTGGCTGGCAGTTCTGACAGTTCCCTTACACTGTCCAACGCCCCCCTGGCAGCCGGCAGGCAATTCCAAGAAGTCCAGTTCACAGTTCTTTCAGGCCCCGCTAGCTTCGGTATTGCTCAGAAGGGAGAAACAACCCTCGCATACGGCTATTCCACTGGTGGTGTGGTCAGCAAGTTGGGAGAAAGCTTCGCAGTGGAGGGCTTCAAGGAAGGCGACTCCGTGGCTCTCTACCTCGACATTGCAGCTTCCAACCTGCGTATTTACAAGAACGGAGCTGTGCTCTTATCTCTACCTGGATTGACACTGGATGTAACGAAGGATTACAAGTGGGGACTGGCGCTGGAAGGCGCAGCCACTGTTACTCTGCTCACTAACTCTCCCTGGACTGCTTCCTTGGACTTATTAGGACGGGAACTAACAGGCGGAGCCACTGATAAGTACGGATATAAGTTCTCTGCGAAGCCTGTGTTCATCGGGAAGAACAAGGAACAGGCCTTCGACTACATGGGAGACCTACAGGAGGAGTGGGAGCCCTTCCTCAAGAGGCACAAGCACCTCTTTTCCAAGGAAGTATGTGAGCAACTCGTCAACTACGTAGACGAAATGAGTGCCAAAATCGACAAAGAGCCACTGAGTCTCACTCCCGAGGACATTGCACCTACTCCCGAGGAACTGCTGCACTATGGTCTACTGGAAAAGCTGTCCATCGAAGACATCCGAGCAGTGTTCCGCTTCGTGAAGGCCCTCAACCAGCAAGCCAGCGCCGCCTTGCCGCTGATATCCCTGGAATTACGCGGGTCTCAGCAGCTTTCAGAGATACAGCGGGCGTTCCTAGGCCTGCGCGGCTTCCTGTTCCTCAAGTACAAGCAAGCCTCCTTCAAGAGTCTTCTTGCCACTACGAACTCTTCGGATATGCCCACTATCAGTGTCAACCGCACTAAGGCTATGAGGCAAAAGGAAAGAGGCATGGTGGACGCCCAAGGCGTGTCGTCTATTTTCGGCCAGGTATATCGCGCCATGAGCAAGTCCTCTAACAGAGCACTAAGGAACGGGGAGCGAATTTACCGTGTGGACTTTGTGGGCGAGGGCTCCATTGACGCGGGCGGCCCATACAACGAAGTGATGACCAATATGTGTGAGGAACTCATGTCGAAGTACCTCCCGCTCTTTGTGCAGTGTCCCAACGGCGTGCACAACTTGGGAGACAACCGGGATGGATGGCTGCTTAACCCTGCAGCAGACCTGCCAGTGCAGCAGGAGATGTTCCTTTTCCTAGGCAAACTGTTGGGTGTGGCTATTCGCACCAGCAATAACCTGAATCTGAGTCTCGCTCCTGTCTTCTGGAAGCGGCTCATCTTCGACGAAGTAAACACTATGGACCTGAAAAGCTTTGACGAGTGCATCTTCCAGACCTTGGAAATCCTCAGAAACCTAGAGGCGCAGGGCATTACTGCGGGCAACTTCACTTCCGCATTTGACGGAGAGACCTTCACCACCCGCGACAGTGGCGGCCGTGTAGTGGAACTATGTCCCGGAGGCAAGGACAAGATCGTTACCTTCGAAAACGCTCTGGAGTTCGCTGAGTTGTTGGAGAAACAGCGACTCACAGAGGCAGACTCCGTCTTCGCTCTTATTCGCAAGGGAATGAGCGCAGTAATTCCCCTCAACCAGCTCTACATGTTCAGTTGGAAGCAAGTGGAAACGCTCGTTTGCGGTGCAGCTGATATTAACGTGGAGATCCTGAAAGGCAAGACTAGCTACAGCGGCCTTTCCGAGTCCGACCCTCAAGTGAAGTTCTTCTGGGAAGTCCTGACTGAAATGAGTCCCAAGGAACGCAGTCTGTTCCTCCGGTTTGTATGGGGCAGATCTCGCCTCCCCTCCGGCAAAGACTTCAAGAACTTCTCAATGACCAACAAGTCTGTGAGTGGGAACCCTGACCAGTACCTCCCTGTCTCACATACTTGCTTCTTCACCCTGGACCTACCCGCCTATACGACCAAGGAAATCATGCATGACAAACTCCTGTATGCCATCACGCACTGCCAAGCCATTGACCTGGACAGAAGTGCGGGGGCGGAGGGCTGGGAAGACGAGTAATCTAATAGTTAAGACTTCTATAGGGAATTGACTGGTTTGTAGGAAGTTGTTCCTTGGAGTCCTCCGAATTGCTAGGAAAGGAGGACCTGTTACATCACTAGCGAAATGCAAAGAAACATATGCGTCGACCATTCAGCAAATGGAGCAGAACACGAACAAACAGCATTAGCTTCTATATGTTCTTTCCTACTTATAGAAGTGGGCGGTTTCAGCCTCCGAGCCAACCTTTCCGAAAGGTCAAAACAGTACAATTTAGCAGAGAAAAAGCCATCTTTGAGTTCCCTGCAAAGCTTCTCATAATCTCAACCAGAAGGCTGGAAGAACACCTTTCCCAACTCTCCTCCAGCAGAAGTCTATCTCAAGGATATAAAACTAATGGAAGTTTCTTTCTAATAGCTCCGCTGTATCCACTTTCCTTCAACTACCTCTGCATGGAGACAGCGTACAAACTGCACTACGAACAATACTGTCTCTAGGTGTTAGCAGAAGACATGTAGTTCCTATCTGTACTAAGGACTGCCACTGCCTCAAGTCTCACGCATCCAATTCCAACACGCATAGGGAAGTCTTCCGAACTCTCATCTAAAGTCTTCAGCCGACAGGGTCAATTATCGGCATTCCCGTAGGTGACGAACTACTAGGCCGTGCTATAAACTCACTAGGCAACGCAATCGATGGCCGGGCTTATCAAGGGTACAAAGTGTATGCGCATTGAACTAAAAGCTCCAAGCATTATCCCCCGCAGGAAGGTCAGTGAGCCCATACAAACTGGCGTTAAAGCCGTAGACGCCCTTGTGCCTATTGGCAGAGGACAGCGAGATCTGATCATTGGCGACCTCAAACCGGCAAGACCGCACTCACCATCGATACTATAACCAGAATACTAGCTTCGCAGAAGGGATGTAAAGAAGCATCTGTACTACATCTATATCGCTATAGGGCAACAATTGCTAACATAGTGCATGTTTTGAAGCAGTGTGATGTACTCAAGTACTCAATTGTAGCGGCTTCCACCTCTCCTTTGCAGTTCCTTTACAGTTCCTTGCGCTATGCAGGCTGCGCTATTGGAGAGCACTTCCGGGACAATGGCAAGCACGCGTTCATCATCTATGACGACCTATCCAAACAGACAGTAGCCTATCGCCAAATGTCTCGACTGCTGCGGCGTCCTCCTGGACGTGAAGCCTACCCTGGCATGAGTTCTGCCTGCACTCCAGACTGCTACAGCGCGCAGCCAAGATGAATAAAAAGCATGGAAGCGGGTCACTAACAGCCTGCCTATCATTGAGACTCAAGCAGGAAACATATCTACATACATCACTACTAACGTCGTTTCCGTCACTGACAGACACAACTTCCCGGAAACTGAGCTCTTCTGCAAGGGACCTGCTATTAAAGTCGTTTGCCTGAGTCGTGTAGGCAGCGCTGCTCAAATCAAGACTAAGAAGCAAGTAGCAAGCTCTCTTAAACTCGACCTCGCTCAGCACAGAGAAGTCGCAGCCTTCGCCCAGTTCGGGTCTGACCTGGCAACTCCTCAACCGGGTGGTGAGCTAACAGAGCTATTGAAGCAGTAAGTGCTAATGACAACTGGAGAGCAGGTGGCAGTGGTGTACTCAGGAGTGCGGGGCTTTTTGACTAGCTGCAGACGTCCGAAATCAGCAAGTTTTCTTGAACATCTGAAGATCCGTCACCCGAGATCCTGGTGAATATCAGGAAACGACTACAAGCTGAAGGCTTCCTGGAGGAGTATCCACGGCAGGCCTGTATACACCTAGACTAGGTAGGCTCCACCTTTATATATGCTGGAATTCCAAGATGTGCTGCTCTCGCTGCCCACTCTCGGGCCTGACCAGGCAGCTAGTCTGCTGCGCTCTGCTAGAGGCACAGACGATTTAGGTCTGGGGTTGGTTCACTACGTCCTGTGGCCCAAAGCCCAACGACAGCTCAAGTGGCTGCTACAGACGCATGGGCAGCGGCTAGCTGGGGCGCAGGACCCTTGGGGTAAGACGATTCTGCATCACCTCGCTTGTCTCAGTAACTCGAGTCTATTCGAAGAATGCTCGGCGCTCTGTCCAGCGTTGCTTCAAGTCACAGACAATGTCTGGCGAACCCCTCTCCACACTCTCCTGTACCGCGGACACCTGGAATGCGCTGTGCGAGTGATCCTCAAGACGCAAGCCCCACTGCAGCAATTCGACCTCACACACGAGTGCCTCTCTTCCCTTCTTCAGAAGGAAGAACGCGGACTGCGGACACTGCTATGGACCTGTGTGGAGAAAGCCAATTTCCAAGAGGCGGAACAGCTGCTCAGACTTGTGACGAAGCTGTTTGACAAGCCGCTGGAGCTTTCCCATCTCGGTCTTTCCGTCCTTCACGATATGCTGAGAACTGGGTCGCTGGTGTCTGTGAACTACCTTATAGCTCGCCAGCCGGAGCTGCTTTCCCCTCCGCCAGTCACTCGAAAGACTCGCTTCCCAGTCGTGTGGAATCCGCCTCTCCACTACCTTTGTAGAGTGAAAGCAGGGGAACAGGAAGCGAAGCTGAGAGCACTACTGGGTGTATGCCAGTTAGAAGCCGACACTCAAGGTCACTCTCCCCTCCTCTATCTCTTAGCGAACCGCTCGCTACCCCCTGGCCGACGACTACAGCTTCTCCGATTGATAAAGGAGGACAAAGGCAAAGAAGCGGTAAGAGCAGCTTTGCTTCCTGAGCTATCGACTGCACTCTGTGCCTGCGCCGGAGCCCCAGACTTACTCGCGGAAGTGCTGGACCTGACAGGCCAGGAGCCTGACTGCGAGGTAGTCCGGACCATGATCAGCGCCGGAGACAGTCGCGGGCTTTCGTTAGTGCAAGAGCGAGGAGCGCCCTTGATCCAGGGAGACAAAGCAGCAGCGTTCTTCCTAGGCACGCGCAGTCCTGATGGTGAAATCAGAGTGAAGACACTAGCCTGGGCGCGAGCACGGCATTTGGCCTATCTGCAGCAGACACTCCTTTCCGCTATTGAGACTGAAGTGAATGAACAGCTCGGGGCCAAGTTTGGCGGCTTCTCCTTCACTCAGTTGCGCAGGTCACTCTCACTGCAGAGCGACTTGGATTTAATTCGCCTGTGCTCTGTGTTGGCGGACGACTTCGAGGAAACTCCAAATGTCGTGGCGGAAGTGCTAAAGACAGCGCAGCCTGCAGGACTGATGAGTGAAGTGGTGCTTGCAGCCTGTATGCTGGCGCTCCGGCGTGGGAAACTGGAAGTAGTGACCCCGCTGCTCTCCCTAAGCAAGGCGAAAGAGGCCCTGGAAACGCAAGTGCGCGGCAAAGGACTTTTCCTCCACATCAAGTCTTACTGGACAGTGACAGAAACAACACTCACAGCGCTTGCAGAACTGAGTAGTTGCGGGGTGCGCTTCAGACACTTAGAGGAGCGCAGGGCCCATCCAAAGACACGCAGGTCCGACCCCGAGCTGCTGCGACTATGGCGCAGGGGACTTCTGTCTCTCAAGGCCAGTAAGTTCGAAGTGCTTGCGAGACTGCTGCACACTTCTCCTGAGGATGTATTGCACAGAGCTTTGGCTTATTTTCGAAAGCATGTCCGCAAGCTAGAGGCCAACGCCCTGCCCGCTCTCTTCCTCACCCTCCGCGAGGCTTTCAGAGGCAGAGACTCTGCAGGCGCTTCTCAAATTCTCCTCGACTGGGCGAAAATATGTGGAGATTCAGACGAACCACTGCGCATTCCCTCGCCCAAGTCCCTCATTGCGCTGCTTACTCAGGCCAGTGCTTTGGCTAAAGTCTCGAGCACACAAGTGTGTGTGGGTCCTTACGTGAAGCGACACCTACGCAGAGTTCTTTTGGACTCAGTTCCCAATGCAGTGTCATTGGAGCTGTGGAAGCCTTGGGAACGTCACTTCGTGTCTCTGTGTGATAAGAAAGAGGAAGCTGCTGAGGAGTTGCTGGCTGAGGCTCCTACCGAAGTATTCATTTCTCTCTACAACGCTCTCTCCAATGACCTGCGCAACGACAAGCGCTTAAGCTTCGGCCTGTTCACCCTAGAGCTGCTCGAACAGCGCCAACACCTGGAGCTGCTTAAGCCAGTGTTCGAAAGTGTAGCGCCACTAGCCCGGAGAAGTGCAGACCGCTGCAGTGGCTCAGAGGGCTGGGTGCGGGCAGTGGCAGGCTGGGCTAATGTGCAAGACCTCCTCACTGTCAGTGGCCTGGACCTTTCCTGGACCACTCTACTGGACACTGCCTCTGAAGACACTCTTCTGGCGCTTTTCCGCAGACAGCCACTGCAGGAAGACTGCAAGCCCTTGGCTGTGCTGCGCAGTGTGCGACGAAGGTGTCTGTGGAGGTTGTTACGGGAACTATGCAATCGAGAGTTGCAGCCTCAACTACGTCGCTTGGCTCAGGAGGAACTGCTCCTACACCTCGACTCCACTGAGCTGGAATCTGCATTCGCTTGGCTGCTGCCTCATTTGTGTCTCCGCCGCCTGGCACTGGAGGCCAGTTCTGAGGTGCTGGAGACAGTTGTCCTGCGCCTTGACCACTACACCTGTGGAAGGACCTACAATATACCCAACTTTGTGACTGTCTTCGCAGGCCTCAGTGTGGCAGACAAGTTCGAGAGAAGTACGGAACAACTGGCCCTGGCTCCCTTCACTGCCAAGATGCTGGCCTTCGGAGTCCCTCAGCAGGCTCTAGAAGCCGGCCTGCCCAACCTGATTCGCTGGCAGCGCAGCCAAGACTTCGTACTAACTCTCCTGAAGCTGAGCACCCCGGATTATGCCTTGCTGTGGAGAGCTGTGCGGCAAGCCGCTCTGCGTCCAGGGGCAGACTTGCACGAGTTAGAGGTCATGGCGCGTGCCTTAGTGCAAGGCTGCAGAGACGCAGATGTACTAGTGACTATACAGAAGGAAAGTCTCGAAACCGGCTTGGAGGTGGAAGTGCCACTGCCCAGGGCGCTTTCGGGTAAGGAACTGGCCTCTTTGCTGGGGAAAGTGGGAGCAGGTCTCAGACGCTTTGGTGATTCGCAGAGACTGAGAGCACGGGCGAGGGTTTGTTTGGAACGCGTGGCGGCTCTTTGTCCTGCGCCTTTATCAGCCGCTACAGCAAAAAAGGTAGGCGAGCGTCTAGCCCGGGCTGATTTAGCGGAGTTGGTGCCAGCGCTCGGTCCACTGCTGCCTAGTGAAGTCTGGGCCGAGGTCTGCAAGGCGGAGATAAAGCGCGGGCACACTGCTCATGTGAGAGAACTCCTGCGACTGTTCACTCCCAGTCCGGAGCTACTGTTCACAGCGAGCAAGGCTCCGAATGCAGAGGAACTAGTGGCGCTCTTTGCGACCTTGCCACTGCCTGTGTTAATCCAACAACGTGTACTGCAGCAAGGCCGGTTGGAAGTACTCCGACAGCTCTTCCATGAACTAAGCAGAGAACAAGCACTTTGGCTGCTCTTCTCCAACTCCGCTCCTGCGCTAATTGCCTATCGTCCTCAATTGGAACCGCACCTGGATTCGTTAGTGCGAGAAATACCGGTCCTCCTGCAGAAACGTCTGTTCGTGTCACTAAGCTTCCTACTTGATAACACTCACAACGGTGCAAACTTACGCTCCGCACTACTACAAGACCGAAAAGCCCTAGGAAATGTATACGGACTGGCTCCAACCGCCTGTGTACTTAAGGTAAAGTCGCTACTGGGGGAAGAACTGTGGTGCAATGTACTGATGCAGCCAGAGGAAGGCGAACTATGTGTACTGCACAACATCCTGGGAGTGCCGATATCTCGGCTGGATTACGGGCTTTTCCAGTCTTTGGAAGTACCGCCTATATGGGAACTACCAATCCTGGTGGACTGCTGTTCTCCGCACCCTCTGTTATCCCGGCTCCCTGAAGACTTCCGAGCAAGTTACGATGCACAGTACCAGGCGCGAAGTCTATACAAGGCGGAAAGACTCAACCTGCTGGATGAAGCGCCTGTCTACTTCTTCATGAGTCATGTCCTAGTGCTGAAGATGATAGACGCTGCGTTTTCGGTGCAAGACCACGAGCGGAAGCTGCTGCAACTTCACGATGTTGTGTGTCGCTTGCAGTTTTTAGCAGCCTTGAACTACCCACTGTCGTATGAATTACTAGCGGAAGCAGCCCGGCAGGGCAGGGAGGACGTAGTGCTTTTCCTACTGGAGTCACAGTATGAGTTCCCTCCGAAGTTGAGTCTTGTGATTTCCAGCTACCGGGAGGACGGAGTGACGCTGCCGCAAGCGTTTTTAGCCTTGCTGGCTCGCACATTCCAGTGCGGCCATAGGCTGAAACAGCTGTTTGGAACAGTGGAGGCGGAGAGCCTTCTTAGTGGCCAGGGCTTGCCGAGGTGTTTGTGGGTGGTGGCTCACACTCATGCGGACTTGCTACTGGGCGGCAGGACTAGTCCACTGCTTCAACTGCTGCTCACAGGACAGGCTGCACTCTTTATCCTGCTAGTTGAACTACTCATTTCCCTCGATGATCTGTCCCAGACTCGCTTGGCAGCACTGCTGGGAACTATAGACGCCTCCGCTCTACAAGGAATTCCCGCCTCTGCAGTACGTCTGGAACTCACACGCAGAAACCTACTCCCTGTCTCCACTCTGCCATCCGCCCTCGAAAGTCTGGGCGACCCACATCAAGAAGGCTTCATGGATGCGCTATTCCTGGCTTTCTCGCATGCAGAAGAACTGCGAGTGAACATCGCTAGCCTCAAGCAGACCCTTCCTAGTCCCGCTGAGTCCAGCGCACAGCTTCCTTTCGAGTTCTTCCAAGCGCTTTTCCATCAGTGCGAAGTGGCTGCTTCTCACTTCTCGGTGGCTGTGGAGCCGCAGGTATGGAGCAGTTTCAAAGCCAAGCAGAGGCCTTGGAATGGACTGTACCTGGCAACGCAGTTCTGTGGAGCGGCGGGGTTACTCGGGTTGAGTCTCAGTCACAGTGCTTCGCAGGAGAACCTGCACTTCAGAGTGGGCTTCGAACCGCCCCATTCAGAACGTTCAGCCGAAGGCTACTTTATCTATGTGAAACCAGCTTGGAAGCCTCGTAGTAGTGAGCCATTCGCTTGCGACTTAGAGCTGATTTACTCTTTGCCGCAGACATACCCTCTTACTGAACTGCAAGACCGTATCCGCCAATTCAGTATGACTTTGAACAGTTCCCAGGCCGTCAGCTTCGTATCTGTGACTCTGTCCTGCGCCTTAGACCTGGAGGACTTCGAAGTGCTGCGAAGGCATCTGCTGCAAGAGCCTCAATCAGACATATGTGGACTGCAAGCCTTGGAAACCCGCCTAGCCAGTTACGTGGCTGCAGAGGAAGACTACTTCCAGCTGGCGATGTCTAGCTTGCAGTTAGAGTCCGAAGATATTCAGATAGTGCGGAGCTCTTTAGCTCCTTTGGAAAACGTCCAGGACACCTGCAGCCTGGTGAATCAACTGCTGAATCCTTTGACTCATATGCAGGTGGCGCTGGACCTGGTGTGCGTTCCCTGGCCTAGATTCGCGGAAACGCCAGGCTGCCGAGTATCAGTGAAGGGCGACAGCGTAGTATGGGACTTTGCAGAGTTGAAAGAACTACGTCTATTGCAGGTGCGGAGTGCCTTCCACAAGACAGGTCTGTTCGAGAGTCCAGTGGCTCGCTATGTACGAGTGTCTCTGGACGCAGAAACACTACTGAAGTTACAGGGGGGAAATGCGGAGGAGGTGGCAAGCAGACTAGTGCCGCTGCAGTTGTGGTTCGAATTAGAGCAGCTTTTCGGCTTCTTTGCGGACATGCAGGGTGTACTGGTGGTGCCGCGGGAGGGCAGCGGCTCGCTGGAGTTCTCTCGTATTGGCAGTGTGCTTTTAGTGCATGCGAGTTGTAGGGCTCAGCAGATCTGGGCACCTGGGACTTTGGGGGTGAAGGCATTGACCGTGTGGACGCCGGCAGAAACCTGGGAGCGCTGTGTAGTAGCCTCCCGCCTGCTCGCCAGCGGCGACCTAGAGCGCGGCAAGTCCTACGAATGGCTCGACTTCTTCGAGTACCTAGAAAGCCTCCTCAAGCCAGTAGACCGCTTTTTCCGCAGCGGCTCCCGCTTCCTCGTAGTCTCCGAACTCGACCGCGACCAAATCAAGGCTATGATCAACTCCCGCTACCCTGCCCTCTGCCGCCCTGACCTGAAGACATTGGAGCCACTGCATCGAGACTGGGAAGCGTGCCAACAGCTCCTGCCTGAAGTGAGACAAGCAGTCACTGTGTTCCTGCAGAGCTTCGGCCTGCAGGCGACGGAGAACTTGGAGCGGCTGGGAGAGGAGCAGCTGCAGCTTCTAAGAGAGTTGGGGGAAGTGGCGGATGATAAGCACAACATGGTGCTGTACCGGTTGATATGGACGCAGGGACGGTTGGCTCTGGATATGGACTATTTCACCTTCGAAGCGGAAAAGCTGCCGTATCAGTTGACGTCTCTGAGGAGAGATTTGACTCTGCTTGAGCCGGACTTGGCTTTGGTGTCTTTTCAGACTGCCTTCCAGGCGCACCACGGAGCTCAACTGGGTATTTCCGTAGTTCTTGCGGAGTCGCTGCAGGCAGAACTGCGCTCAGCCCCTGACCCTCTGTACCAAGCAACCCGCTGCTCACTGCGACTCCTGCTCTGCGAGCTGCAAACCGCCTTGATCAGAACTGTGACCTTTATTGACATGCAGCAACACTTGCGACTGCCTGAACTGCCCAAAATCCAACAGCCCTCGAGTCTCACTGTCAATGTGGCGCTTTGTCTTCAAAGCCTCGCAGTTGTGTTGATTGAGCGAAATCCGGTGTGTGCGTTTGATGCGGAGTCGAAGACATTGCGTGTGGGGGTGGAGACTGGAATGGAGGCGCTGTTTCAGGAGCTGCGCAGAGTGGTAGCGGGACAGTGGGGGGAAATGGCTGGAGTGGAGGGACTGGCTTTGAGGGCAGCGGAGCAGCTGCTGAAGGACAGATTGGCACTGGCTGCTCTCGCACTGGATACAAAGGCTGGCAGACTGGATCTGCAGCAAGGTCCTGGTGCGCCTTTCAAAGTACACTTCAAGGACAAGGAACTGACACTGACAGTCGCCGCACAGCACTCTCAAGCCACATTCCTCCCTCAAGTCTCAGACCTCGTATTCGCACTAAATCCCCAGTCCGCCAGCCACTTACTCCGAAGCTTCGCTTCCTCCGAGCGCTTCCTCACAGCTCTACAAGTCCTCGGAAGTTCCGAACAAGCCGAAGCAGAAGCAGACCTGCAGTACTTCGCAAGGCGAAGACCTACTCCTCCCAGGCAATTGGCAAGTTTCAGTGTGGAAAACGTGGAAGAACTGCTGCCTGCATGGGTAGGTCCGTGCAGAGAGAAGGAGCGCATAGCGGAAACAGACGGTCTGGAAGTGCACTTCAACGACTTGGCGATGCTGGGGTATGAGCCGGAAGAGCATAAGGAGGAAGACTCGCTGCTGAGTGAGCATGCACCCAGCGTGTCTGAGGAAAGCTTCTGCGTGTCGCACCCTTTGGAAGTCACTGCTCCGGAGGAGGTGCACAGGACTGCGAGGGTCGTGCCTGCTATGATGGAGGAAAAGCCGTTCCTGGGGCAGGAAATGAGTGGCTCGCACTCCACTGCACTGCCGCTTTTCCCACGCTTACTCGAGGAGTCGAAGCGGCCGTATCCACAGGAAGTGAGTCTGGCTGCCGAAGAACTGGAAAGCCTTACGACGCTTCTCGTCTCTCCTACTTTTGAAGCACTCTCTCTCAAAGTCAAAGGCGAAGCCTCCAGTTTCCAACTCCACTCCCCCACCCATCTACGCGAATTCCATCTAATCCAAAGCAGCAAAGCCGCCACCGTCGCTTCCGCCATCCTCCAGATGTCCCCAGACCTCGAGACTGTGGAGCTCAACTCCTGTCTCGACGACAGCAGTTTCCGCCTAGTCGCACAAGTCCTCATACAGCTTAGAAAGCTGCGGCATCTTTCCTTGCAGGAAAACGGCCTCACAGCAGGGAGTGTGCCTAGCATAGTGGCAGTGCTGCAGGCCTGTCCACAGGTGGTTATTAGTCTGCAGGGGAATCGCTTGGGCCCGGGACTCAGGCCGTATCGCCAGCGCTTGGAGTTGGGCGGGAATCGCTGTAAGTGCTGCAGTCTGCTGTAGACTGTAAGGCCTAAGTACTCTTAGAATAGACTTCTTTACTAGGCAGTGGGAGGGCTTGGTCAGAGGTGAAAACACTGAAAAGGGACTTATTTCGATTCATTGATCTCACGTAAATTCCCAATTGACACTATAAACTGGGAAATATATATTAATAAATCTCAAATTCGCAGTAAATAAGCAATTTTAGAGCCCGAAAAAAGGTAAATTTGTCTCTCTATTTCCGGATTTCTGTCAAACTCCGACTTAAAAAGAGCCAAAGTCAATTTCTCTATAGAAATGCGATTCACTGGTTTAGAAGCTATGCAAATATGCGAGTTTAACTGTGCAAGAGCTATTTTAGTCTTGCACATAGGACTGATAGTGCAAAACGGACTGTTCAGAGGGCGCAGGCGCCATTATGTGCCCTTCCAAATCACTAATTTCGTCCCTATGGACGGAAATTGGCTGTGCTGATGCGAAAAGCTGAAATTTTCTCAGTCTTTTGGTAATTAGCAGGTGACTGAATCCTGCTATTAAGGGGGAAAATATACATAAATAGGATAAAAGTGCGAAATAGCAGGAATATGTCGTTGTTTCCTCTGTTAGACTGAGGAAAAGGACACAAGCAGTCAAAAATGTCGTAATTCCCACTAAGCTCCACTCGTAAAGTACGTGGAAAGTTGCAAAACTGGACTTTTTGATCGGAATTAGCACCAAATCAGCACCCAAAGTGACCAAAACCACTGCACAAGACTGAGCCGACAGCGTAAGAGCCTTAGCAAACACCACTCCGCTCATACCAGCGCTCCTCAGCATCAGGACAGACAGCACCAGCAGGGTTTTTTCCCCTCTAATTGCACTCCACAGGGTGATTGCTGCCAGAATAAGCAGGGAAATGACTAAAGTGGGTAGAGCTAGACTGAGAGCCAGTTGGGAAGAGCAGAGTTGGGAAGGGTCTTGGAGCAGGTAGGAGACTGAGTCTATGGACACGCAGGAAAAGAGCTGGAGAGTCTGCAGGACCAGCAGAGGAACTGTGAGGAAAAGGGCATGCAGAGGGATGCGGGCCACTTGAGAGACAGACAAACTGCTGTGACGATAGAGGACGCAGGCAAGTACAGTGGAGGCCAATAGGAGGAAAAGGAAATAAGCAGTGGAAAGGAGTAGGTTCAAGTAGGGGCCGGGCATATCTGAGTAATGGCTGGAAGGGAAGTGGGGAATTAGACTGAGACCCATAGTGCCAGCAGACCCCAGAGCCATGAGCAAATAACTCACTTCCGCAGGCCAATGTACATTGCAATTCCCCACTATTAGCATTACTCGAAAGTAGTCGAAAGCAGTGGACAGAACTAACTCCGTCTTAGGGTGCAAAGGAATGGTATAGGTCCAAACTCCCAATAGCAACGTGAATGATATGAAGACAGTAAGCACCAAAAGAGCCACATTTGGCCTGGGAATACATCGAAGTTGCGTCACTTTCACATACCCTGTCTGACACTGACAGCACAGTACTCCCCTATATCCCTCCAAACAGCCACTTTCCAGCCCGCCTGCACACACTTCCGGCACAATGCACTCATGTATTTGATCCGTGTACAAAGACCCTCGCCAGTACCCACTCCTGAGAGACATGTGAAACCCCGCTGTGCACAGCGCCTCCACAGGACATAGCTTACAGGGAATAGCAGGGGCAAAGGAGTACATGTTATTGGAGCAAATATGGCACTGGGAGGCTTCGTAGTACTCACCCATCCTACAGTCTCTCAAATTCACAAGGAATGCAAAGCTACTAACAGTGTCCATAGTCGCTTTTATCCGTATACTGTGAAGCGGAAGCCCAGTTATAATCAATCGATCTGCAGTGTATTTCCCTCTATGGGAGTAAAGCAGAGTCGTCCCTTCTATCAGCTCGAAGCCTGTGTAAGTCTCTAGAAGCAGCACAGACCCGTTGTCTGTGGCCACTAGTTGGTCTATGTCGTCAAACAAGCCTAGGGAAATGGCAGTGGAAAGGGCCTGGCCACTCGCTGCCTCTATTGAGAAGTTGCGAACAGGAAGGCCTGAGCTGTCTATGACACTGATGTAGGCGGGCTTGGAGGCCATGTCTGCACCGTAGGCTGCGATATTGCTGGAAAAGTGGCTATTTCGAAGGGCTATAGGGCAGTTAATATGCTGGATTGCGCCTCCGGCTATCACTGCGGAATTACCCTCAAAAAGGTCGTTTTCCAGGGTAATTCCCTTACTATTGCAAGCATTTAACCACATCACTCCTCCATTCTTAGCACGATTTCCACTAAATCTCGACGAAGAAATTAGTAAATTCACTCGCTTGCCATATATCACTCCGCCGCTTTTGCCGGAATGGCAGTTTTTCACATCTACATGCGATATATTGTATGTAACTGTATCAGGCTGAGACCCGGAAAAGTAAAAAACAGCTCCAAAATCCGCAGAAATGTTCGAAAATGAGCTGGAAACTATGGAAATTTGAGGTGAATTCTGAGAATAAAGGAAGCAGCCCAAGGACTTGCCTGTGTATATATTGGAATTCTCTCTATAGCAGCCGCCATCCTGTATAACTGCATCAATTAGGGATATTGTGGATCTCACTGAATGCATAAAAGTCGCATTAAAGCCGCTCAAATGTATACTGAAAAGTGCAACTTTTGAGTCTTCCACGTATATCATCCCATTGACAACGTCCATTTTCCCTACCAAATCCACTATTTCAGTCCTCGAAATGGTCAATTCTGACCCTGCCCTTGCAGTCACCAGCCCTCCATACGCCCCTACAACCACTCCCTCCAGTCTGGCTTCCTCTACCCACAGGCCACTATTATCCAAGTCAAATAGTTGGTCATAGTCAAGGTTGAGGAAGTCGAAATGGACGAGACGGACTTGGGTGAGTTTGAGACTCAGTAATGTATCGGAATGGCAGTTGTGCATAGTCACGAAAGTCAGGTTGATAGCGGAGTTGAAGCTTTCCCGGGAGAGGACACAGTGAGAGTTGAGGATTGTGAGGTTGAAACATGCGATTGAGCCACTTATTATTCGGAAAATGACAGTGTTTAGGCTGGAATTCGTATGGAAATCCTGTGAATTTCCATAGTAATCATTTTCCCTGAGTACAATATTGGACACAAGCAGGCTCGAAAGCCAGGCAAAGCCCTGATTTATAGATAGAAACGTGTAAATGTCGCCTGGGTCGACCACAGTCAGCTGCGAAACATTGAAGCAAGGACTGCTAAGCACGCAATTCATCACAACATCAGCCGATGTGCGCACTAAAGTCACATTCCGAATGGTAATAAAGCCTTCAAGGAAGGTTTCGAACACTCTCATTCCATGACTGTCGACGAATGTGCAGTTGAGCAGTACTAACTGCGCATCATTCGTAACAGCCATTGAAACCACCGTGTAGCCTTTATTGCGGAAATAGCTATCCCGCACTATGAAGTCGCTCCTATAGCCCACCCACAAAAGGATGAAATCATGCACAATGAACACTTCCGAATCCACCGAGTCCTCTATTGACACATTCACCCAACAGCCTGCAGTCGCACGCATATTGGACATTACTGCCCCGCCGCTATTGTCCACTCTCCGCATAGTGACATTCTCTGCATGGAGGGTGGAAAGGGAGAAGTCCATGAAGCAGGATATGACAACTGCGGAGTCGTGGTAGTACAGGTTAGCTAAAAGGCTGGTGCCGTTTGTGACCATGAGAAGTCCACTGCGGTAGACTTGGCAGTGCTGGACTTCGGTGGAGTCCACTACGACTGTAGTGGAGGTGGCGAAGGCCAGAATGCCGGAGATCTGGTTACTAGGGTTGGAGAGGTGGGAAACGGAGCAGTGGGCAATTACCACGAAGGCAGTGCGTGGACTTTCGCCTGTGACATGGAATAAAGGTCCTTGAAGTATCTCGCTAAAGGCTGAGTACGAAACCGATACTGATCCTTTTAGTCTGGGGATATCAAACGGGTGTGACTGAATTCCTGCAAATGTGCATTTCTCGAAGCTGATATCGGAGTCGTCCAAGCCAGTATGAAGCATTTCCGTCAGATTTGTGAATTTCGAGCCTTCAACTGATATCCTTGAATTGGCAATAAAGCCCGCTAGCAGTCCTCCAGAAGTCCTGACTTCGCTTCCTAGGAGAGACACCGCTATCCCAGTAGAGGGAGGAGAGAGGTAGTTTACCGCGTGGCCAGTCATACTGCTAATTGATATATTCGAGAAAGTGACTTTCCCGGTTGTAGCTTTGGCTTGCGGATATAGCTGAATTAGGTCTCCCTGCAGTCCGTGGAAAGTACAGTTGGAAAAGACCAATACCGCTTCAGAACTATCCACGAATGCAAGAGATATGCAGTTCAGAAAGACACTATCGACTAGCGATAAAGCCCCCTTCCCCACAATTCTAAAGGCAGAGTCTAGGCCTTCTCCTCGAATTGACCACATTTCCAATACCCCTTCAGACACAAAAGCAGGACCTTGGCTGGGGAAATTGCTGCTCAAGTAAATGTTTCGCAGAGAAAGTTTGGAGTCTTTCTGCACTTCTAAGGTCTGAAGCACCCTCCAAGCCACATCATTGCCCAGCACAGTCCAATTTCCGCCTAATGAGTGCGACTTCTCTATGGTCAGCACGCTGGATGTAGGCTGTACCCAGAGAATCCCCTGTAAAAAGCCTTGAACTGCTTCCAACGCTGCATCTAAAGACCGAAAAGGCAGTTCTCGGCTTCCGTTTCCCTCCTGCAAGGCTGCGGAGTCCAGGAAAAGAGCGATTTCCGCTGCTTTTAGCAGCATGAGGAAGAGGACGGAATAGACAACTCTCATAATTGTTAGCAAATTGCAAGGGAAGGTCTTTTGGGAACAATAAAGCTGGGAGGATTTAGGGCTGGAGCCTGTTTTCGTATGCTTTTGTCGAGGAATTGGCTGGAAATTCAGGAATTTGGGTCATATTATTGCTCGGATTCCTGGGAATATGACGGAAATGTAGCATTTTGCATATGCATATATCAATACAAAGGAAAACACACTTGGAAATGTCTCCCACTTTCTAGCAATTTCGGGTAAAATTCCCACTTCCTGCAATTAACCAAGCCAAGGGACCCCTTTGCATAAGAAATCTCCCTTCTAAGTCCTAACCAAGTCACAGAACTAAGGAGAATTACGAGTTCTTCGCTGTTATCTCCGATTGCTCCACGACAACGGAAGCCGGGGACTGAGGCGGAGCCACCAGTGGCTGCTTGGAAAAGCTACTATCCTGCATATTGTGAGTGGCAGGCAAGTCCTCCGGCAAAGTGCGGAATTTCCTCCTCAAGTGCCAAATCCAGAGTAGATGCAGGACTACGGCCAATGGCGGCCACAGTAAAATCACATAGGAAAGACCGATGAATTTGGTTTGGTGATCTGTTGAGGAGTTGCTGCCGCCGTAAATAGCACTAGTGATGGCTAGCATGGTGGCTGCGGCCTGCGTCACTTGGTGGATTAGGCCGAAGGACTCGGTCCTGTAGCCTGGAGTGGAGTTGAGCAGGAGCTCGGTCACTATGGACAGAATCACCACGAGGCCTACTTGACTGGGAAGTTGCAGAGCATTGGAAAGCACCAGAATCAGGCTTAAGGAGAAATTGAAGAGGAGGTAGATAGCCATCTGAATTACGCTGAAGTGGAATTTCTGCTGTTTGCCGCAGGAAGCAGCCAGCAGCCCACAGGGAATCGCCACTGCAGCCAGCATAATGGGCAGAGCCACACCTAAGGCATAGCGACGGTGGCGAGGGCTCCAGCACTCCTCGGAGGTGTCATAGATGAGGCGCTGCACTGAGTCCACTTCGTAGCAGGAAAGTAGCTGAGACATCCGCATAAACAGCATCGGCAGCATTTGATAGCAGGTGAAAAGCACCAGATTGACGACTTTGCGATATTTCACAGTATGATTTCGAACGAGCTGTAGGCCCGCAGTCACCACTCCAATCATCACCCCAATTCCAATAAAGTAAATAACCGACACAAAGACTTGAGAGTAAATAGACTCAATAGTGGACATGCCGCCCAGACACAGGTCTGAAAAGGCTGTCAGGCCCAAACTGCCGATATCCCCCAGTACTGTCAGCAAGTACGCCAAAGAGTCAGGCCAGTATATGTTCAAGTTCGCTAGGATTCGCAAAGTGTTGAAGTAGTTGAAAATGGCGGAGTGAATCATTTGGAAATTGTGTTTGTCCCGCACTGAAGCCACTACACTCACAAGAGACACTGTCAGTGTGAAGAAGCTTTTGAAGGTGGAAGTGACTGGCCCCTTGCAAGCAACGCATTGCAACTGGTTGGCTTTGAAGTAGTCCTCTTTGCATGCATTGCACATAGGACCCGTGTGTCCCTCCATGCACTGACTTTCATACCCACCCAAGCACAGCTCTGGCACTATGCAGGAGTAGATACTGTCAGTGTAGACTGAAGACCGCCAATATCCAGGGAGAAGGGTCAGTTTGAACCCTTCTGTGCACACGGCTTCGCGCGGACAGAGCGTGCAGGGAACTGAGGGATCGAAAGAGTACATATTATTGCTGCATACAGTACACTTCGAGTCCTCCAACTGTTCTCCCACTACACACGCTCGCAAATACACCCCAAACACAGGGCTGGAAATAGAGGCAACAGTGGCACTGACATTGATAATAGTTTGGCTGGGTCCAATGACCAGCAAGTTATTAGTCTCGAAAATGCCCATATCTGCATAGATAATAACTGCTCCCTCAATCTCTTGATTTGCGCCAGCTACTTGCAAGATCAACTGAGAGGAGTTGTCAGTGACTATCAGTTGATCTAGTGCATCAAACAACCCCAACTTCACTGAATTAGGCAGAGTCTGTCCACTTGCACCTTCAATAATCGCGTTGATTTGCGGCTTGTGAGTTTGAGGGTGGATATAGGCGATATAGCTGAGTTCCATAGCTGTATCAGGGGCATATAGAGCTGAGTTATTGTGGAATTCAAGTCCTTTGGATAGGAAGGAGCAGGACAAATGCTGGACAGCTCCTCCCTCCAGTCTAGCTACATTTCGACTAAAGATGGAGTCTTTAATTTGCAGTGTGGAGTGGTCGATAGTGCCATTAATCCACACCGCGCCCCCGTAATCTGCATTGTTAGCAGTGAAGTTGGAAGTTGTAATACTCAGCGAGGACTTAGTGACATAGAGGGCGCCGCCATACTGAGCAGAGCAGTTCTTCATCAAATTCCCTGCATAGAACAACATTCCTACATCAATCTTTTCCCTTATATGAGCTATGGCTCCTCCGAATTGAGCTGCTAGATTAGTAAAAGTGCAGGCAGTGACTGTTACTAAGTAGGAGTCGTGGTCATTTAAAACCGCTCCATACGTCTTGCCCAGATATACAGAGGGATTATTAAAGCCTCCGTCTGTAAATTGCGAGTTGTAGAGCGTCAGAGTAGATTGATGTGCATAGATAAGACTAGCGTTGAAGCGAGAAAAGGAACTGGTAATAACTGTTAATTTAGAGTTTTCAGCATAAATCAGTCCATAGGAAGTAGACATTCTGCCACTCATATTGTCCAGTTTACAACCTTGCATAGTAATCTGCGAGTCCTGGAAAGTGGCGAATCCGCCCAAGACCTCCACCACACTTCCCACAAACTCCGAATTCGCTATAGTCACATTTACCCCTTTAAAGTCAAATATCTGTCCAACGTCCATTCCCCTCAGTTTCAACCCTACAAAAGATCCAGTCACATAATTAGCCCGAAACACAAACCCCCCTTTACACCTCTCCATAACCAAGTCCTGCACTGATATACTGCCCTCAAAGGCCTGCCGCACTACTGCAGTGGTGGAGTTTACTAGCGTCACATTCCGGATAACCACACTTCCGGAGATGAGATGGAACAGATCTGAGGCTAAGTTGACGAAAGTGGTGTCGGACAGGATGGCTTGGCTGAGACTGAGGAAGGCCATGTAGCTGATAGGTCCTGGGTCTTTGAGAATGATGGAAGAGGCGTTCCAGCAGATAGGACACTGGAAGCAGTTTAGTAGGAAGGTTGCAGTGGTTCGCAGGAAGGTCACGTTTTGCATGATGAACCGACCATCGGAGTTCACATCAAACATACGTGTCACAGTGTTGTCTGCGAAAACCACGTTTTCAAGGTACATGCGACCTGAGCTCGTAGACGCCATTGACAGTGTGGAAAAGCCAGGATTCCGGAAGTAGCAATTCCGCACATAAAAGTTTTGACCGTAGCCGACCCAAAGCGTTATAAAGTTCTTAACGGCGCCTACATCTATTGAGTCAATAATCGAGACATTGTACCAGTACCCCGCAGTCGCTCTCAGATTTGTAAGCGCGCCTCCGTTGTTTTCCACCCTTATCAACCTTACATTCTCCATCGACAGTGTGGAAAATGCAACCGTCATAAAGGCGGAAGTAGTCACAGTCGAGTCATGGTAGTACAAATTAGTCACCAGTCCCGCTCCAGTACTCATCATCAATAGTCCATTAGTGAGTCCTTTGCAAGCCCACACTTCTACGTCCCTAATGACCACAGACACCGAGACAGAGAAGGCAATGATGCCGGATCGCAGGTTGTTGAAATTGGACACTCGGGTGATGAGGCAGTGGGAGATGTTGACCACGGCTGTGAGAGGGTTTTGCCCGGTTACAAGGAAAAGCGGCCCTTGGGGGATATCTGTGAAGTTGGAGTTGAGGACGGTGATGAGTCCTTTGAGTAGAGGAGACTCAAAGAGGCGGGAACGGATTTGGGTGAAGGAGCAGTTGTCGAAGGATAATGATGAGTTGTCCAAGTTGGTGTTGAAACCATTGTTGATATCGCGCATTGTCAGATCTTTTACATATATGTTCGAGTTGGACACGAAGCCGCCCAGCAGTCCTCCAGGTGAAGCCGAAAACAAGCTTTTGTCGATATTTACCTGAATTCCAGTCGCTGGCGCAGCTAAATAGTCGACAATTAGCCCCGATATCGCAGTCATGACAAGCCCTGACAAGGCCACTTTCCCTGTAGTTGCCGTGGCCGGAGGGTACAATTGGACCAAATCTCCGTTAATCCTTTCAAATGCACTATTCGAAATAGCCACTGTGGCATCTGCACTGCTCACGAGTACAAAGGCGCCACAGTCCTTAAAGTCGCTTAAAGTCACCACAAACTCCCCACTTTCGATAACTACAGGCGAATTCGATAGTGCCAACCCAATAACCGAGCGAAAAGCCAGCAAGCCTTGCGACCGGAACAAAGGACTAGGACTCAGCAAGTCACTAGTAAGCTTCAAATCGACCAGGGTGAGGCTGAATCCCTTCAGAACAGTGAAGCTGCCCTGCGACTTGAGCGTTACTCCGTTCCCTATGATGGTCAAGTTGAAGGCCAGAGAGCAAGGCTGAGTGTTGCTTGCTATTTGGACGGTAGTGGAGATGTACAGGGAAATAGAAGGGAAGGCGGAGGCTGCAGCGAGGGCGGAATTCAGCGAGGAGTAGGGACTTCCTTGGCTTCCGTCTCCGTCTGCAGCACTGTTCAGGTCTACGTAGAGAGACGGATCAGGGACTGCAAGCTCTCGGCCTGCTGCTTCGCTGAGAAAACTTAGAAGGATCAACACTTTATCCATTATTACGCCTCTACCTTCACTGCTTTGAGGAAGTTTCTAGTTGTTCAAATGCGGATTAATAGCTGCTGACTAGACTAAATTCCAAGTATAGCAGCTGTCTGTTTAACAACCTGCAAAAAAGGAAAGAAAAGAGGCCAGCCTCTAATAGCACACCCCCTTTCCTATGTGTGGAAACAGGCAACTCCAAATTTCCCAATAGATTTGCACTTGAAGTCCCACTCTACCTCCCATTCCCTGCATAAAAGGCTTACTCTAGCTATAGAAATTGAGGTGCGCCTATTACTACGGTGAAAGTACTAAGGACTGATTCGCACTCACAGAAGCAGGCGAAGCTGAAGGCCCCACCAGTGCTTTGCAAGACACGTAGCTGCTATCTTGGTTCGGCTCCACTCGATTGTCCCTCACAGGCATGGGCAGAGTGCGGAACTTCTTCCGCATGTACCTCAGACGTAGCGTATTCATGGCCAGGGCGAACAGTGGGAAGAGCAGAATCAAGTAGGAAATTGCGATGAATGTGGATTGGCGGGAGGAGGAGGAGTCACTACTGGCGTATATAGCAGCTGCAAGGGTCAGGAGAGTGGCAGCTGTTTGACTCGTTTGATGAATGTACCCGAAGGACTGGGTCCTGTACCCGAGGGTTGTGTTCAGGAATAGCTCGGTCACTATGGATATAAGCACTACTAGTCCCACTTGACTGGGAAGTCTCAAAGCATTGGATAAGATCAAAACTCCACTTAGTGCAAAGTTGAATAGGAGATAGACAGCCATCTGAACTACGCTGAAATGCGGCCTGTGGCGCTTGGCGCAGGAAGCAGCCAGCAGTCCACAAGGGATAGACACAAAAACCAGCATAATGGGCAGAGCCACGCCTAAGGCATAGCGACGGTGGCGAGGGCTCCAGCACTCCTCTGAGGCGTCATAGATGAGGCGCTGCACTGAGTCCACTTCGTAGCAGGAAAGTAGCTGAGTCATTCGCATGAAAAGGGTGGGGAGCATTTGGTAGCAGGTGAAAAACACTAATTTGCTGATTTTGCTGTATTTCAATGAGCCGGTGCGAATCCATAGCACAGCCGATGAAATTATGGCTGTCATTATTCCGATACTGATAAAATAAATGACAGAGACGAAAATCTGTGAATAAATAGAGGCTATAGTGGAAATGCTGCCCAGACACAGGTCTGAAAAGGCTGTCAGGCCCAAACTGCCGATATCCCCCAGTACTGTCAGCAAGTACGCCAAAGAGTCAGGCCAGTATATGTTCAAATTCGCTAGGATTCGCAAAGTGTTGAAGTAGTTGA
>Ga0247837_1001644_pt1 | contig 45346 bp, 38 predicted proteins | sample LaCtaG_2_FD_187115 | JGI IMG/M metagenome (GOLD analysis project Ga0247837, IMG submission 187115) | Freshwater microbial communities from meromictic Lake La Cruz, Castile-La Mancha, Spain - LaCruzMarch2015_14.5m | ecosystem: Environmental > Aquatic > Freshwater > Lake | place: Spain: Castile-La...
AGACTTAATATGATAATCGCATTAAACTACAATTCAGGAAAGCGGCAATTCTACTAGTAAGATAAGACATGATAATTGCGAGAAAGCAGTATGTTGTAGAGAATAAGGCTGAGGTGACGGATATTAGGCGAAAGACCTGTTAGAGTCCTAGGGTTGTATGGTTTTTGCGGGACCTAAGGCTGTATATTCATCGTATGCTTTGATGTGCTAAGAGGGCGCTAAGTCACAAAATCAATGCTGGAAATGAAGATTACAAGATGCAAAAATGTCACTTTATACTGCTTTGACTGAAGGCAATTTCGGCAATTATTGAAGTGGGCTATCGAAACAACGAATAAAGAACTAGGAAGAATCGTTGTAGGGTGGTGGAGTGCTTGGCCAGTAGTGTTAATGGGCTGCTCAACCTTTACAATTCACTTGCGATTCACAGATGTAGGAATTGGCGGAACTGAAGTTACCTATGTCTTCTCTCAAGTGGCAAGTCTAGAAAAGACTATTAGCGCAGTGATTTAAGGGTTAGCAATAAGGCCATAACAGCGGAGTAAAGTAGGCTCTTTGACCCATAATGGACGAAAGTCTGCCCCACCTGATCGACCAAGTGGAGCCCGGGGCCGCCTCCGCTCTCTCAGGACTCTCAGAACTTCGCCTCGAAAGTCGCTACCTCCCTGCCCTGGAGCCAAACCCGCAGTTCATCCGCCTGTTCTATCGACACATCTGCCACGAAAGTCAAAAGCCCAAAGCCTCGCTGGTGATAGTGCACGGCTTCGGGGAGACTTCCAAGAAGTACATGGAAGCGGGGGCTTACTTCGCCTTGGCTGGGTATGATGTGCATGTCTTAGACCAAAGACACTGCGGCTTGTCGGGTGGGTGCAGGCTGGGGCATGACGCGAAAGAGGCGGTGAGGGATGTAAATAAGCTGCTACAGCAGGTAAGGAGCGACTTGCCCTGCTTTATCTGGGGACATTCGCTCGGAGGACTGCTCGTTACCTACGCCTTGGTCAACAACCCAATGCTGAGGATCGCTGGAGCAGTACTGACTGCGCCAGCGTATCGCTTGACTCAGGACCTACCTCAGTGGATGAAGTCCTTCTATGCCTTTCTAGCCCCAAGCAGCAAGGAAGTGATCATAAACTTCCCTCTGCCAGCAACTGCCCTAAGTCGAAACGACTCATTCATAAAGTCCCTACTGTCCGACACTCTCAACAGGTCACTGACTACAGTCCCTATGCTTGCTTCGATCTTCGACTTCATGACGCAAGTCAGTGCTCAAGTCAGCAAGTTGAAATGTCCGGTGCTGTTCATGCACGGGGACAAGGACGTCATCACCTCTCACCGAGCCACAGAGGAGGTGTATCAGAAGTGTGGCAGCGCAGACAAGACCCTGTCCATCTACCCCGGAGGGTACCACGAACTGCACCACGACTATGAGAAGGAGAAGTGGCTGAAGGAGGTGCAGGGCTGGCTGGATAGCAAAACGCCCACTGCCAGGCCTGTGGGGAGTGTAGGGAAGCTGAGAGTGGCGGAGCTGGTGCAGGGACAGGGCAGGTGGAAGGTCTGGGTGGCGGTGGTGGCTTTGGTGTACGTGCTGGGAGTCATCCTGTTCAAGGCCAAGACTGCAGCGAAGACAGTGCACTGGCTGGCCTACACCCTCGTCCCCAAGCTGGGGTGGCCCGTAGTGCTGCCTCTCAGTCGTTTCCTAGGTAAGCGGTAGGGTCGGAGAGCAATAATGTCGCAAACTCTCACTATCTTGTCCCAAGTCGTGGGGTGGATTTACTTCTTCTGCTGGTCCTTCAGCTTCTACCCGCAGCTCTATATCAACTACAAGCTGGGAGAGTGAGGGTTAGGCAGGATTAAGGGCTTTTCTGTGGACTTCGCGTTGCTCAATTGGAGTGGATTCCTGGCCTACAGCATTTATAACCTGGCGGGGTATTTGGACCCCAGCTGTATGCCGGGGAAAGTGGACATCTCAGATGTGGTGTTCGGTATACACGCCTGGGTTCTAATCAACATCACCCTGGTCCAGTGCTCCTTCTACGACGTAACTCCCACCTAGAACCTCTGGACTCGCACCCACTGGTTCTCCAAAGCGGCCAAAGTGGTGCTTTGGCTCCTCGCCTTTCTCTTTATCGGCCTGCAGCAGGGCGGCGTCATGTCCAGTTCGCCCGGCTTCAGCGACATTCTGTGGCTCGGCTACATGAAGATCGTGATCACGCTGATGAAGTACTGTCCGCAGGTGTACATGAACTGGGCGCGGCACTCCACCAAGGGCTGGAGCATGGAAAACGTGCTGCTCGACTTCACAGGCGGACTGTTCTCCATCGTCCAGATCTTCATAGACGGGGCGAATTCGGGCAGTTGGGATGTGTTTGGGGACGGCGGCAGCTTTAATATTGCGAAGTTTTGCCTGGGGTTCACTTCGATGTTCTTCGATGTGATCTTCATGGTGCAGCATTGGTGTCTTTTCCGCAAGAGGAGGAATAGTATGTCGGGTGGGTTTCTTATGAAGCCGATAGAGACTTTGCCTGAGGACAAGGACACCTAATTCCAGAAATTTAGGTCTAATACGATGGGGAGAGAGTGTAAATTTCCGATTTCGGGGAATGGTCGAAGTCATATGCACAGAAAGCAGCGACTTGCTGTAAGTTGAAGGCAATGAAACGCGCAATTTAGGACTATTCGGTACTTTGCGTGACGACTGGCAAAGCCGGGCTAACCTTGCTCTTCTCTTTGCGCCGCTTATACATTTGACTGGTGGTGAGCGCCAATTTCGGCACTTCCAGCCTTTTCTGGCGGTTCAGCCCACTGATTGTACGAAGCGAAGGGGTGATTTGCCGGGCTAGAAGGCGTTGTGCACGCTTTGCCTTGCTTTCTTTAGTTCCACAGACTCCCATTGGGTTTTAGTTGTATGGACGAGTATGTCTGTTGGAAGTTCTTCTATCGAAAGCGTCTCTCTAATCTCTTTCCCCTCCCCTAGCTTAAGCAATAGATCAAATTAAGAGCCAGCGAAGCTGTGTTTGGCTGATACCTCCGCAGGCGGAAGTAGTCGACTGTCGCTGTGCTGCTTGCGTCTCTGGTAGATCTTGCTAGTGTTGATAGCGAGCGCCGGCACATCCAGAGCCTTCTTGTGGTCTATCTGCCGCATGCGGACTTGTGGATTGTCGCGAGACTTGACGGGGGCAGGGATCGACGCCCTGGTGATGGGCTGGGAGTCGTGCACTTTGACCTGCTTCGTGCCACAAATACCCATCTCAAAGTTTAATTAACAGCAACTAAGACGTAACAGTCTAAACACAGCTATTAGAGGGTTGCTAGTCCAAGTCCAGTTCGGGCGGAGCGTCTCCTTGGCCTGCGGCTACGCTTGTGGCTTTCGGAGGCAGAGTCCTTGCGCTGGGCCGAACATGCAGCGAGCGGATGGACTGGACGGTCCAATTGCACAGTTGCCGCAAGTCTTCCAGTTGGGCACTGCTGCTTTGCTCCTGGAGCTGCATGTAGCGGTCGACCCAGATGCTCAGTACTTCGTTGAGCTTTGTGATAGCTTGGTCTTTCGATATTAGGTCGATGTCGGTGGCTGTTTTGTACTCCTCTATATAGTCCTCCCACCGCTTCCTCTCCCCTTTCCTTTCGTCCTCAATCTCCCTGCGGACTTGCAGGACCAGGGCTCTGCCTTCTTCCCGCTCCCTCTTGGCTTCCTCCAGTTCCTCCCTCATCAGCACTGTGTAGGCCTGCTGCGACTGCAGTGTCACTTCGTAGTTCCTCAGCCGCGCACTCAACACTTCCTCGCTCTCCACAAAGGAACGAGACTTGTCCCAGAAGGAACTGCGGTCTCTAGAGGCGTGGTCACTGCGGTTCGGAGCTCCACTGGCGTGATTAAAGGTCGGACTACGCTGAAATGGCTTCAAAACCCGGGCTCTAGGTGTCAACCCCTCCACTTGACACCCACGACACCTGTCCTTATTGACCTTTTCCATCAACTCCATAGTGTTTGCATACGTTTTCTGCACTAAATCCAGCAAATCTTCCAAAGACTTGACTCGGATGCTGAGGTGCTTGGCGTTTTGGTGCTTCATGGTGTAGCTGTGGAGGAGGAGGGCGTTTTTCCACTCGTAGGACCGGGCGGTTCGGCTCAAGTTGCAGTTTTGGAAGTGGGTTCTGGGTGGGCTTTACTGTAACAGGCTGTTTTGCAGGCTGCGAATTTGCGACTCGAAGGATACATTAACGTCGAATTTGAGTCTAAATTTCCCAATTTCCTCCTTCTTTGGCGTATTTTCCTGTCTAATCCCCGGCATCTGCCCATCCTCACTCCCACTGAGTCCCAAAACCACCTCTTCCGGCCACTTCCCCTCCCCCTCCCCCTCCCAATCCTCAAATTCCAGCACAGTGGACGACTCCGGCTCCATCCTCTCCGCTATCAAACTGCTGTATCTGCGGTCTAAAGCCTCTAACGCACTTTTCAACCTCCCCACAATGTCTGTAAGTTCGGAGTTGTGTCTGCGCAGTAGTGCAGTTTCGTCTGTTTCCTTGCGCATCATTACGACTGCATTGTGGTACTTCATCTTGTACTCCAAGGACTCTCTTTGCTCTTTTAGCAGCTTTTTCTCGAGGGACCGCATTTTTTCGTCTGATTCTTTCACCTTTTCCCGTAAGTCGCGAGTTTCTTCCTCTAAAGTGTGGATTTTCTGAGTCTGTTCGGCGGTTTGCTGCACTATGGACTTGAAGTTATCGACATTGGCAGTGCTTTCCTGGTCCATTTGGCAGGCAGTTTCCTCCCTCCCCTGCACTCCCTGCCCTCCCACTGTCGTCTTCACGGCCATTAGCTCTCCTTGAGTCCTCTTTAACTCCTCGGTTAGTCGGTCGATTATGAGTTGGTACGTCTCAGGGGAGCTTTTAAGGTTGATGGAAGCTTTGGTTTTTATGTGTTTCGCCCGCTGAGCGAATTTAAGCGAGCTGAAAGTCTCATCGAAATGGCGGGAACTCGGCGAAAGAGCGACTAACAGGGTCGTTTTGTAGTTCCCGCCCAGTGACTCCTGCAGCAGTCGCGTCAGTTTGGAGTCTCGGTAGGGGATATGCTCCGAGCCGACCATTAGGGAGTGAATGACGTTGCCCAGAGCGGACAGACTCAGGTTGATTTTCTTGGCTTCCTGCAGGTTGTTGCCTGTGACTCCGGAGTGGTTGATTTTCTCGCTGCCGGCCAGGTCTACCAGGTTGAGGATGCCCCGCTTTTCACTGTCGTTGGGGAAGTGTTGCTTCACCTCCAGGAAGAACAACTGGTGACTCCGGGAAGACACCGCATTGCACTTCGTAGCACTCACAGTCCTCATCTGCTCCCCAATGGCAATCACCTCCAACATCTCCTCCTCCGACGTCACGAACACTTCCGTCAGTCCCTGTACATAAATGCCCTTGTGAGGGTCTTCTTTGATGCGCAGGTCTGCGCCTTCGGGCGCTAGCAGGTCTCTGAGTGTTTCTTTGTAGATTTCCAGCATGGAACAGCGGAGGATGAACTCGACTTCGCTGTCGGACTCGTTGACTGTGTCGAAGATGGTGGCGGCGGCGCGGGGGATGATGCCTCGCTTGCTGGCGTCGTACACGTCCACGCCCATCATTGAAAAGGTCTTTCCGGAGCCGGTTTGGCCGTAGGCGAAGACTGTGCCGTTGTACCCTGCCAGTACATCTTCAACTACAGGTCTCCCAACTACCTCAAACACCTCTCCCTGAGTCGCCGCACACTCAAATATCCTGTCAAACGTGAAGGTTTCCTCCTGTATGAGTATCGCTTCCGGACTAATGTGCTTAGCCACCGGAGGTTTGCCCTCCTCCAGCTGCAGTTCATACTCATTCTTAGGTCTGAAGCGAGCCACTACTTTGATGTTGTTGGAGGACAGGTCTTTGGGCTTGGGGTCGGGCAGGACTTGGCTGCTGCGGCGGGAGAGGCGGGGCTCAGCGGGTTTGGCTGTTTTGGGGTCGGGTCGGTTTGATTTCATTATGGAAGATGTTAACTGGGAAAAGTCAGTGTAACGCTGTGGCAGGTACAGACAGCATTAACGTATAGGAAAGAAGCCAAAATAAGCAGTGTGGCTAGGACATGTCCAAGCCTTATAGGAGCATAGACTTATCCCTGCTTAATACCCTTCTTTTCTCTACCAAAGGCAAGTACTAGCAAGGATTTGAGGACTGTTAGGCGTATTTCTCTTAGAAGCATTGGAATTACTGCATAAAAGGCATCAATTTGCCTGACTGGCAGATAGTTCGGTCGTATTTGTTGTTGAAGCGGCTGAATTTGTGATTAAACCGAAGCTTCTGTAATATGCTTTACCAGATTTGCTGAATGAATACCGTAGAAACAGCCCCATCTGAAGATTGTAGAGGTGATTTCAAGGAAAATCTGAGAAAAAGGCTTTAAATCGGTGTTTTCACTAAAATCTAAAGGGTGTTCAGAGGTTTTGAATGTAATTCTACAATTTTGATTTTGTGAGTTATAGCCTCTATTCACCTGGTCAGACCATATCAGGAGGACGCACAAGGCAAATAGCCTCCACAGAGAACTATTGCCTCCACAGAGAACTATTGCCTCCTACTAGTCAGCCCTAACACCCAGCGGCACCACTCCCCCGGCCGTATAGCCAAGCTACGGCCTGCTTAAAGCAGTGTCTACTCCCTCCTGCCCAGTCCTACACATCACTGCTCCCAGACCTCAGCAGCTCCTTAAGTCAATACCAAACTGGACACTTTCGCTGCAATGAGGACTTTAAGTGAGGGTTTTGGCTTGCACAAAAGTGCTATTCCTTAATACCTTCTATCGCTCACCCTAAAGCGAACTGGATAGTGCTGTCTATTGCGAAACTTAGTAATTAGGTAAATAGCTTGATGGACGTACTAGTGAGTACCAGCGACTAGATAGATATAAAAGCAGGACGGCAATGCACAGCCTAACAAGTAGGCATTGTAGTGCGTGTGCACGAAGCTAATGTGCATTGCTTCGCATGAATCTGAGCAAGTACAGCTTCACTTCCTCGTAAGTATCAGTCCTCTGGCTAGTCAGCCTCTCGTAGGTTGGGAAAGTGAGGCTTGGAACTATGGGGCTCTGTATTGGGAAGAATTGCGATGATAAAGCTGATTAGGAGTGAATCAGATTATTAGTTCTTTTAAAACACTTAGGCGAACTCTAGCCTTTGCCAGCGGTTATGTGTTGCCCGCCTTTACTACACCGTTGCTGCATCCAATTGAGACCTGTCGGACTTACAGTGCTCCCTACAGCTACTCCTCCACCCTGCACAGACTACTCGTACTGCGCCTCAATAAGGACCTCATAGAGCGGGACAAGACAAGTCTCCTCTCTCAGAGATGAGGCCGTATGCCGCCTCCAGCGAGCACTCCCTCCCTTTCAGGCCTATCCAAATCCTGTGAGTGTGCAGCTCTACGCAGTCTCCCAGCTCGACTGTCTGCACTTAGCAGAGAGAAGCCGGAAAGTCTACAAAGAGGAGTTCGTCCTCAGCACTCGACCACAGTTTTGGAAGCACTGTGGACACAGAGTGTTTTCAGCAGTTTTGTCCTAGAAGCGTCTTGGAAGTAATGAAAAACCTGACTTTTACCTTACTTTCCGCAGAAGACAGCAAAAATCCGGCTTTCTCCCCAATCACTCTATCAAGTAATGCTCATTTCTCAGTCCCACCCAGCAGATTTTCTATAGATATGGTGGACAGAGGCTGGTTCTCTGCTCAATGTGAGTCGCCCAGTGAAGATTAAGGTTGGAATATGTCCAAAAAACAAACACAAATTTCTATAGAATTAATTAAGTGGGAGTTTAAAGTCTATTGATCTGGTCGGATCTCACTGGTACGCTCTATAAAACTACGGAATCGTAGATTGTTCATATATAAAGTCTACTCTTCTGGTCGGACTCATTATCTAGTTCTCTAGGACGGTATGAAGACTGGTTATATGAACGAAAAAGCCAAGAAAAGGACAAATATCAGTGATTTCAGGTCGAAATCAGTCGAAATTCGCAAAAATCGCGATTTCAGCCTACAAATAGCACTAAAGTCCCTGCTTCACTGCAGCAATAGGGAACGGAGCGATTAAGTGGTTAGCTCTCTTCTATTAGATCGACTAGTTCCTCTACTCTGCTTTTGAAGGTCGTTTCAGCAGCTTTGTCCGCAGACTTCGCCTGCTCTTCCGCCAAATCCGCGTTTTTGTGCGTTTTCGCGTGCTTTTTGGTGTGCACTTCAGCGTGATTCGCCTGCTGACAGACCTTCAAGTGGCGATTGAGGCTTTCCTTGCAGGTAAAGGTCTTCCCACAGCCCGACTCCACACAGGGGAACTGGCCTTCGTCCCTCGACCTGCACTGGTCCATGTGGGAACTGCAGCGGTACCTGGTACGGAAGACCTTGGCACAGAAGGGACACTTGTATCTAAACACAGTCCCGCTCTCCTCCACAATAATACCCTTCCCGGCCCTCTCCTTCGGCCCTGTTTCGAAGAGCAGTATGTGTCCTTTGTGGGCCTTTTCCCGCTGGTGAGTGCGGAAGCCGGCGAGGGAGTCGCAGGTGAGGTTGCAGCCCTGGTAGGGACAGCGGATGCTGGGTCTACCTTCAGTGGAGTGGGCACTGAGCATGTGATCCAGCACTCGGGAACTGCGACTAAAGCGCTGGACGCACTTCGGCACCGGACAGAGTATGCCTTTCTGCACAGACTCGCACACAGGGTCGAGAACTGGTATGATGGGACTGGGCGCAGGGGCGGAAACCAGGTCTTCCCTCGCAGCCACTAGGTGCAAAGGTCCGGGCTGGGGCTGTATCTTCCCACAGCTGCCTTTGGGGACGCTGAATGCGCCTTGGTTGGGCAGGTGCCACTCGGTGAGTTCGAAGGGGTTGTTGTCCAGACAAGGGTTGCGGCGGGTGAGGATTTCGCCCAGGTCCATGAGGCTGTGAATACGTCTAGGGGCGGGCTGGAAAACCAGGCTGTGGCAGTTGGAGCGTTCGCTGTCCATTGGAGGGATTATGGCAGAGAGCGCGGCTTCCCTATGAGAGCTGCAGAGCTAGTGAGGCCGGTGGAGCTGGAAATAGGGACGGTTCTGAGTGATAAGCAGGAGACAGGCAGACTTGCTTGCAGCTGCTCCGGGTCCATTCTCTGCTATCCAATCGCTATTTCCCTAATACATGGGCAACTGCAGCTGCGTCACCGAGAAAGAAAAGCACGACGTGACAATCGAACACACCAGTCGTCCTCCAGCCAGCAAGCGCTTCGACACCCACCCAGACACAGAGCCCCCAGCCCGAGACAACGTAGTGGACTTCGAGGTGGAAGTCAACCTCGCAGCTGCTGTGCACGCTATCAAGGGTGCACTCTTCCGCAAGGGTTTGAAGGAGAAGAGGCGAGGCGTGGTCTTTTTCAGGGACATTCGAACTGCCGACTTGCTGAAATTCACTGGAAATCTGAACATTGAGCCGATTACTGATGACTATTTCGGGAACCCGGAAGACCGCTTGCCCAACATTGTGCGGAAGTTGATGAAGGAACTGCCGGCCTTCGACTACCCGCTGCTAATCAACCAAGTGGTGCTTCGGGCTGCCGTGCGTCTGCAGACAGGAAACCTGTATGCAGGAGAGTGGTACAATAAGGCTAGATTCGGCAGAGGAAAGCTGTACTGCATTGACGGCACCTATATGGAAGGCTACTGGCGGAACGGGGTTTTGGACCTTAGGGGCAGAGTGGTGTACTACACAGGGGACTACTACGAAGGGGAGCTCCGGGAAGGGATGAGGGAAGGCATTGGCAAGCTGATATCCATGGAAACGCTGTCCAGTTATGAGGGTGAGTGGCGGAATGACAAGCAGCACGGCACTGGCACAGAGCACTTCTCAGAGAACAGCTCTACGTACCATGGGCAGTTTGAGCAAGGGGTGAAGAGCGGACATGGGAAGTTCGAATGGTCGGATGGGAGCTGGTACGAAGGCGCCTTCAGCAGCAACAAGTTGGACGGAGTGGGGAAGTACGTGTGGGCGGACGGCCGGGAGTACTCCGGGGAATGGAAGGAAAACCGAATGCACGGAAAAGGGGTCTTCAAATGGCCAGACGGACGAATCTACGAAGGCGAGTACCAACAAGACAAAAAGGAAGGCTACGGCGTGTATCGCTGGGACGCAGGGAAGGTGTATGAAGGCCAGTGGCGAGACGGGTGTATGCATGGGGAGGGCTTTCTCACCCTTCCCGGCAAAGACAAGCAGAAATACGTCTTCGCACATGGGAAAAAGGGCGACTTATTGGGCTAGTTCATTACTCACTTTCATATATTGCAGAAACTTTGGAGGGATTTCTGCGCTGCATATAGGACAGGTGCATGCGCCGCTGGCCACTTGGTGCAGACAATGGAGCGAGCAGAGTTTGTGCTTGCAGGGAAGCGTGATACTGTCGATACATTTCTTGTGAAACAGCAGAGAAAGGTGGGACTGTTTGGGCCATTTCTTGTGACACTGGGGACATTCTTCACTGACGAATGTGTCAATTCTGCGTTGTTGCTTGGAAATGCATTTCTTGCAAGCGTTCATTTCAGAGTCTTCTCTCAGTTGATTTCCGCAGGAAATGCAGCAGTTCGTAGAGATTCTTTTCCGAAAGTCGTCTTTCGATTGATGCTGCAACTCTTCCATTTTCTCATTTGGAGGACTGTGGTGTCTGGCGGCAGGAGCGAGAGAGTAGTCAGGACGAGAGGAATAATGGCTTTGACAAGTCTGGGAACAGAAGAGGAGCTCAGGGACTGAAGGAGACCCTTTACTGAAGCTCGCAAAGTAGTTGGTACCGCAGAATTGGCACTTCAGAGTGAGGGTTACGCCTGCCACTAGACGGTAAGGACCTTGGCTTTGGACCAAATAGGCGAATTGGGGGAAGTCGAAGTGGGAATTGAGAGATTCGATAAGGCTGGGGTCAGGTCTAGAGAGAGAGGTGGAGGGGTGTATTGGCTCTTGGGAAACAGATACAATGGACAGGTAAGGATCTGGGGGTTCAATGGAAGCTTCAGTTGATGCATAGCTAGGGCGGGTTTCAGGCTGTGAGCAGGGCTTTCCCCACAGCCACTCCTTCAATGTGGCGAAATCCGGCCTTTTCCCTTCCTCCTCCTCCAACATGCACCCTAGCAACTCCTTCAATTCCTTCGAAAACCCGAGTGCCCCTATTTCCCTTCTCGCAGCTTGCTCCAGGCCCTCCACCTGCGCTAGTCCCTCACTCAACCTCAACTTCGCCATATACAGCCATGTCAGTCCAAGTGAGTAGACGTCCGACTTGAACGCGTTGTGCTGGACCTGCAGGTCTGTTCTTCCCATAGACTGGAGATAGGCGGCTTTCAGTATAGGGGAAAGGAAGTAGGGAGTGCCTTTGATAGTGCTGATTTGGACTTGGGGGGTACACAGTCTTGCAGAGCCGAAGTCGCCTACTTTTATCGTGCCGTTGCTTCCCAGGAAAAGGTTCTGAGGCTTGATGTCGCGGTGACAGAGGCCGAGGCTTTGGGAGTAGTCGAGTGCGTCGATCACAGGGTAGAATAAGTCCCAGAGCTGCTGTTCTGTCCAGGGAATGCGTGCATTGGCTCTCCTTTCGGTTTCTTGGAACAAGTCTGTGTCGAGTCTTTCGATTGCGAGGCAGACGATGTATTGGTCGTTTCGCTGGTTTAATGCGGCTCCGTACACTGTAGCCACATTAGGATGAGCATTCAGCCTAGTCTGCTTCAAGGCTTCTTCCACAGCCTCCGAAGCATCGCCAAGTGAGGAAAAGAGCAGTTCCTTGATGATTATAGACTGCCCTGTATCGATGATTTCCCCGTGATAGACAGTCACGTTGGAAGACTTGTTAGTGTAGAGACAGCGGAGCTTCCTCAGGTCCTCTTCTCGCATGGAGTTAATTAATACTACTTTGAGGACGGAATTGAGAGTGATTATAGCAAGTCTAGTAGAAGAGGTACAGACGCAAATATAGATTAGGCACTTTTAGCTATGTACCGATTTCAGCCTATTGATGCACCAATAGAGCCGGGAAAGCCTCAGAAAGAACCACTTCAGATGCTTCTATTTAAGCCCAGGCCACATCTCCTCCAGCCAAGTTCTCACATATTGTAGCTACGTAGGAAGCTAGGGTCCATCGACAATATGATAATCCCAGTGCGGTGCTTCACTTGTGGCAAGGTGGTGGGGAACAAGTGGGAGCGCTACCTGGAACTGCTGGGCAAGAATGTGCAGGAGGGGGAGGCGCTGGACCGGCTAGGACTCAAGCGCTACTGCTGCAGACGCATGCTGCTCACCCACGTGGACCTCATAGAGAAGCTGCTGAACTACAACATCCTGGACAAGAGCGAAGAGACGTAGCTAAGCACTAGGACACAGCATGGGGAAAGCGTATTAAGGCACTGTCTAGCTTCCAGTGGTGAATTTCGTGACGGCCTTGGTGCCTTCTGACACAGCGTGCTTGGCCAACTCTCCCGGCAGCAGAAGTCTCACGGAGGTCTGCACTTCTCTGCTGGACAAAGTCCGCTTCTTGCCGTAGCGCACCAACTTGCTGCCCTCCAGACAAATGCGCTCAAAGATGTCATTGATGAAGGAGTTCATGATGCTCATAGAGCGCTTGGAAATGCCAATGTCGGGGTGGACCTGGCGCAGTACTCTGTAGATGTAGAGGGCGAAAGTCTCTGAGCGCTTTTTGCCCTTCTTCTTGTCGCCGGTCTTTACTACCTTGGGCTTCTTTTCGGTGTCCTTCTTGGGAGGCATTTTGATTATTTGGCACTTGGACTGCCCGCTTAAAAACAGAGGTATCAGCCAAGTGCTGGGCTGCGATTGGCTGCAGTGGGTAGATATTTCTTAGATATGGATACTTCGCATAGGCATAGCAGAGGCTTCTCAGAGGACATAGTTCTATTATTAAGGCCTCCAACTAGCCTTAGTTGCCTAGTCTAAGCTTGGACAGACCTGCCATGGGCTAATTCCAATTTCCGCGACATCAAGAGATCTGCTGATGTGCGTGTGGAGGAAGGTACTGCGGAAAGCATAGAAACGACTGCACTCTTTCCGCCTCCACTGATACGCTGTACTAGCTTCCCACTCCTAGAAACCCACAGATGTCTTAGAAACAGATACAGAGACTAAGTAAGAAAGCCGAGTGTTAGGCTTAACTGGGTTCTTTAGCGTCTTTTCCTTGACTTTCTTCTCTGTCTCTTCCGTCGTCCACCGATCTGCCCCAGTGGAAGTCGAACCAATGAGTGCTGAACGCGCCGTGACCTCCGCTTCTTCTTAGTTACCGGATTAGGGAAGAAGTCCGCTGTAAGTTCTTCTCTAGAGCCTGAAAGCTGCTCAATGAGGCTTGGGTAAAGGGTCAAATAGTGGTAGTAGCAGTCCTCTGGAGTGCGGGTGGGAAGGGTCACAGGGGAGAGGAGCAGACCTGCAGGGGAGAGAAGGTTGAAAGGAGGAGGCTGCTGCACTTCAATTTGTCTCGAATCTCGACTAATTGTGATAGAAAAGCCCTCTTTTCTGCGAGGATAGGAAGCAACCAGCATACGATTACAGGCCTGCAGCAAGTCTTCGCCTTCTTCCGCTGAGAAATCCCCACCAACCCTTCTCTTCCCCTGGCAAATCTGCTTGCAGAACACCAAAATCTCACTAACGACCTTAGTTTCGCCCGTAAAAATGGTCTGCTGAGAGATCTGCTTGGAGTGGGCAGCACACAAAATGCGTCTCCAGGGCGGCCTTTGGCACAACTTCCTCCTCCAGCACTCAGGGTGGAAGGCTACTTTGCACATCGCGCAGGTCACGACTGCCCCTCTGGACTCAGTGCACAGCTTGCATTTCCGTTGCCAGTACACGAGAGAAACTGTGGAAAGGTCGATTAGGTCCTTTGAGGACGGGAGGAGGAAAGCAGCGCCGATGCTTTTCGCGCAGAACAAGTGGGCCCACATCCTATCCTGGGACTGGACTTGGTCGCAATAGGGCCAGTCACTGCTTTGAATGGTCGGCTTGAGGGCTGCTCCGGCCTGGAAGCAGAGTCCGCAGGTCCGCTCTATCCCTGCTCTGCACACATCGCACAGCCAGTCGCCGGCTGGCAGTTCCCCGAGTCCGTAGCATCGCATGTGCACTGCTGTTTCGCACTTCGAGCAAATCACTATCAAGTCAGGCGGCTCGGACTCTCCCCCGCCACAGACGCAACAGCTGTCCTCTGCCAGTCTCAGCCTGCCTTCTAGATAGGACAGAAAGGAGGTGTGTTCTGCTTGCACACTTCCCACCTTCATCAAGTCCAGGATACGAAATCTTTCATTCGTTGCCGCCGGCGGCAAAGCAGGAGACCGGGTGGGAGTGAGGCCGGAGGCAAGTCGAATGATTCGGTCGAGTTCTCGCTTGTATTGGGCTTTCAGGGAGTGGAGTGGGTTGATGGCGACATCAGTTAGCAACTCCGCTGTGAGAGTGTCTATGAGAGAGGAGGTCAGAGGGAGGTGGAGTGCGGGGTCGGATTGGAAGTAGACCAGGGAGATGTAGTACCATAGGGAGGATTTGCGATTTGTCAAGGCTGCGAGGATGTCCGGCCCATCTGCGACCCTCACAAGCCGCTCCATATCCATGTAGGACAAATCGTCATATCTGTGCATATTACAAGCTTCTCAGTCTGCACACAGTCTCCGACCTCTTCCCCTCTCAGTCCAATCGTTATTTAATGGCTATGCGAACTAAATACACACAGCCAAAGACCACCATCGCCGGCAGCAAGAGAACGAGGCAAGGCAGGCCCACTACCAGCGCCACCACAAAGGCCAGTATCGCCAGTCCCCACTTCCACTGCGACCTCCACATTTGTCGGTGCACTGTCACTGCTACATAGCAGGGACCGAGCAGTAGTAGTCCCAAGGGCGCTAGGACCACTATTAACAGCAACAGCAGGATTTTCAATAGTCTCAGCCCGTATATTTTCCACATCGGCCAGTTTCTTTTCTCGTTCGTTCCGTTTTGGAGGCCTGCACATCCGAAAGGATTGAGGGAGTTGAAGTGCGCTCCGCCCATGTAGGCCCCTCCACACAGCCAACAAAACTCGTGGTGACAGGCTGCACAGGTCATGTGGTTGCATCCCTCTGCCTTCTCTACAGGTCTTTTGCACTTCGGGCACTTTTGAACCTCGTGTTCCTTCAGGTAGACTTTGAAGGCTTTGTCCATGTAGACCTTGCAGGACTTCTTGCCGTGCCACTTCCCACTGCATTTGTAGCACAGTTCGAAGCTGCAAATAGGACACACCAGGTGAGGGTTTGCCTCGCTGCCTTCCATGCGGCCTTCGCAGTTGGGAGTTGGACACCAACGGACATTGCCAGCTCTCAAGAGTTCGCCTCGCTCTTTGAATCGGCAGTATTTTGCATATTCAGCTTCGTCGACTAGGGCTTGGACCATTGACTCGGTCAACTCTGTGCCACAGGTCACACCAGGACAGGGAATTTTCTCGACCTTGCTTTCACTGATGAGCTGCACGACATATTCCTGCACACATGGAAAGCAGAAGTGATGGATGCCGCATTGTGGGTGGCTCCAGGCCACTGCCACGGGTCCGTAGCAGATAGCACAGCGGGTGTCCGAGCTTCTGCGCAGCTCTTGGAGCGGGACTCTGGCAGGCGAAGGCAGGGACGTGGGTCTCGGAGTGGACCTCTGAGAGGAGGAGTGGCCGCTCGGTCCATGTCTGCAGATCAAACAGATATCCTCTTCTTCCAGTGCTGTCTAGTGCTTACGAAGGAAAGGATGTCCCCAGTGGCCATCTTCCTGCAGCAGATACCTCAGCACTTCCTCGAGATTGGGGTTCCCGCAGTTGACAATCGCTATATCGCAGACCTCTGCTTCGAAGCCCATTTCCAGCAAAGAGTTGAGCAGCTGGGCGTACCGGGCAGACCTTCGATTGGGACTTCTCACTTCCAAAGCCAGCAGTGGCGATAGTGGTGAATCAAAACTCATGGCTTTATGGCGCTGTAGCCTGGTGCAACAATTCAAGTGAGTGGGATACTAGATACAGTGATATGGACAGAGCGGTGGAGGAGCACCAAGCCTGGCTGGCCAGCAACACGCCCAGTCTGTGGGCCTTTCTCCGCAAGCAGAAGCCGCCCCACTCCCGGCCTACTGCCCTCCTTGCAGTCCCTAGGCCCACTTCCCTCCCCGCCTGCTTTGACGACCTGCTCGACTCCCTGCTCGACCAACCTGTGGACTCCCGCTTTGCAATAAAAGGGAAGCTTGTGAGTGACGAACGACAACAACTGGCCTTGCTCGCACATATGAAGACCTGGGCAATGGGGCAGTCCAGCGCAGACCCACTGTTGGTCCTATACAAGGACTGGACGTATCTACCCAAGAAGCAGGTCTGTATCCAACTCCCCAAAGCCTCTGAGACTACATATAAGTTCTTGAGACTTCCAGTACTGACGCTGGATGGAGTGGAGGCGCTAGAGCAGTGCTTCAGCAGAGAAACGGACTTCAGACCCGGCAGAGTGGACTCTTGTCTGCTCCAAACTGAACTCCTCCAGGGCAAGTCCTTGACCTCTGCGGATATCCTGAGGGAACAGAAGTGGGAAAACGACCTGCAAGCCTGCATTTCCATGCACACTCTCTTCACTTCCCAGAGAGAAGACATCGAGAAAAAGGCATTAAAGGACCTGTATCGCCTTCATAGAGAAGCGCAGGAGCCGATTGCCCTGTGCCAGGCTGTAGGCTGCGCCTTCGACCGCGACTCTCATAACAGCCTTGTTAGTCTGTGGAAAGTCCGCCTGCGCAACCTGGAATCTGACCTGACTCGCGTCTTTCCAGAGGTCAATATAGGGTCGAATCACCAACTTTCGCATGCGTTGACTAGGCACTTGGAGCAGTTGGGTGAGACTGAAACTTTGCGGAAATGGCCGAAAACCTCGACAAAACTGCTTAAAACCAGCGTTAACACCTTCAAAACCTACCGCTCCATCCCTTCTCTCACCTCCCTATTAGACCTACTCATCACCTACCGCAGTCTTTCAAAGGCTGATAGTACTTTCGGCTCCTCCTTTCAAACCCACCTCCGCAGTTCCCGTCTCCACAGCAAGTACAAGCTGAATGGCTGCATCACAGGCCGACTTTCGAGTTCCGACCCCAACCTGCAGAACATCCCCAGGACTATGGAATTTCGACGCCTGTTCAGCACTAGTCCTGGGTTCGTGCTGGTGATTGGGGACTTTTCGCAGGTGGAGTTGAGGATTGCCGCGGTACTGGCGAGAGACCAGGGGATGATGGGGTGCTATAGGGATAGGGAGGACCTGCATACCTTGACGGCTTGTATGATCTTAGGGATTGATAGAAGCACGGTTACTGCTGAGCAGCGACACCTTGCGAAGGCTGTTAACTTCGGAATACTGTATGGCCAGGGACCGAGGGGCCTCGCCAAGTACTGCAAAGCGAACTACGAAGTGACTATCAAGGAAGACGAAGCCAGGCAGTACATAGCCAAGTTCCACTCTCAGTTCCAAGGCCTCGCCAGCTGGCAGGGACAGGTGTTGGCCTCGTCCACAGCGGCCACTCCCCTGGGGCGGGTCAGAAGCTTCACTGGATATAGCGACAATGAGAAACTCAATATGCCGATTCAGGGCGGAGCAGCGGAAGTGATGCTCCTGGCTTTAGTCTACTGTCACAGGGCAGTGCGCAAATTAGGAGCAATCATCGTCAATATCGTGCACGACGAACTAGTCATAGAGACACCTGAAGCCCAAGCCCAGGCCTGCGTCCAGACTGTAAAGGCAGCCATGAACCAGGCCTTTGCGGACTACTGCCAGCGCTTGGAAGTGCTGGAGAACTGGGACGTAGCGGACGTGCAGGTGGGACAAGACTGGAGTTGCAAGCTTAGCCATCACTGACTTGGTAGATATAGACGTCATCATAGTAGGCACTACTCAAGTCGCATTCAAGTCTACACGTAGAGGGGAAATCTACTAGTGCCAATGGAGAGCAGGACTGGATAGTCGGGGAAGCCGTCCTTTGCCGATTCCTTATTGAAAACTGCAATTGAGAAAGGTACCTCCCCAATTGGCTTAATCGGACGTACGGAAGTGCTTATATGCAGTTTCAAGCCAGGAAAAAGAGACAAGAAAGTGCCCCAAAGGACTGCGGTTATAAATATATGGCTGAAAAGGTACAAATTGAGCTGGCAGCCCTCCACTTGCATAGGCTAAATCAGCAGATGCCAGTGGGCTTTCAGCTGGAACAGCGGCCAGTCCCTTCACTCCACCTCGTAACTCTCTACCTCAGCGCCGGTCCGAAGCCGAAACGCTAAAAATGGCCCAAGGCTTCCCTGCCAATATCCCTGAAAAAAGACAAATCAAGGTCAAACGGGCGGTGGGCTTTGAGGATGAAGGGATACTTGCCCATGCTGATTCGCTGCGAAAGGCACTGAATGTCCTTTGTAAACTGCAACGACACCCCTCCGCACTGCCCTTCCTCCACCCCGTGGACCCCTCCCTCGTCCCCGGCTACTCCTCCATCATCAAGGAGCCAATGGACCTGTCCACCGTCGAAGCGAAACTCCGCTCTGGGCAATACGCCAGCGCCTACGAATTCGCAGGAGACGTGAGGAAAACCTGGAGCAACGCATTCGCCTACAACCAACAAGGAAGTGAGATATACCGAGCCACAGTGGAGCTGAGTGGCTGCTTCGAGGACTGGTTCCGCCTCAATGAGGGACTGTTGTTCACATCCCGCAGTGATGCAATAGAGGAGTTGTGCAAAGAAGTGGAGAGTTTGAAGAGGGAAGTGAAGGGGTTGCGGGGAGGGAAGGGGATGAGTCTGCAGGAGAAGAAGAAATTGGGGCAGAAAATCAGCTCTTTGCAGCCGCTGCATATTCGGGGACTCGTTAGCATTCTGAAGGACTCGCTACCGCCTGTGGGGAAAGGCGCGGAGTTCGAGTTCGACCTGGACACTCTGCCCAATAAGACCTGTCGGGAGTTGGAACACTACGTCAATGAGTGCCTCTCCCAGGCCCTTTCCAAGCCAAGCGACCAAGGCCTGACCAAGGCAGTCTCCGACAGCGAAAGCAGCTCCTCAGACAGCAACGAACCTGCCATTCCCCTAGAAGAGGACCTTTTCGAGCCTGTGGACTTCCCCCTAATGTGGCCTCAGAAGACAAATAGCGGCGAGCATGAGGATGGCTTTATAATGGATTTTCCATATGCTAGCGCTTGGTGTCGAGCAGGAGAGACTCGAGGCGGCCGCTGAGTGCTTGGTTGTGCTGGGTGAGTTGCAGGGTTTGCTGGTAGTGGCGGACTGCACAGGCTTCCTCTCGAGTCTGTTCTTGCTGTCGTAGGGAGCTGATTTGCTGCTCCAAAGCCCGCACCTCGACTTCCAGCCCGGCACACACCTCTCCCAAGTCTTCAATTGTGTGCTTCAACCCCACTTCTTTGTGCTCCCCACCCAGCTGTTTCCTCAGTCCGTACCCCACACAGCTCTCAAACAGTCGCTTAAATGTCCCCACTGTTTCCTTGCTATTGTCCCGTATCCTCGCTAGCAGGTGTCCTCTATCGAAGCTGCTGATTGCCACTTGTCGAATCACCTCGTCAAATGCCCCTGAGCAGAGCTTCTCACGGATAGGACAAACGCCTGTTTCTCTGGCCTGCTTTCTCTCTAGGAGACGGTCCAGCTTCTCTTCGACCTTGTGTACATCTTGAGCAGTGGCAGGCTTTGTGCTGACGAACTGCACCCACTCATCGTCGTCTTCCAGCGTGATGATAGGGGGCAGCAAGAGACTGAGACTGTCGCGCAGAGCCTCGCGAGTGCGGCGGGGCGAGGAGTCTCCAGACTCCGGGCGAACAACAGAGCGAAGCAGTACTTTGGTCTCGTATTTTAGTAAGGAGTCAGTCATTGTAGCAGTGGTGACTACTGCATGTCCGATATCAGTCAAATTAGTAATTGATGCATACGGACTGATACTGATTAGTGGCTTTCCTACACCTTCCCAAACTATGGTCGAGTGAAGGCTGCACCCTATAGTGCTAGGTGTTGACTAGGCTGGACTGACAATAGACTTCCTCCTATGCACAGCTGTTCCTTGTCTAGTTTCGGGAATTCTGTTCCAGTCGAAAGTCCTCCTGGCTACAGTTGTCCCCGGCCCTTCCTCAATTTCCTCGTCCTCTGTCTGCATGCACCTTGAAGTCATGGCCCCTTCCTCCCTCTCCCTCCAGCCCCGCGCCGTTTCCCTTTTCCCCGCTCTCCAATACGTCTGATTCTCCACTGCCATCGGCCTCTCCCCCTTCCTTCGACTCCGCAATGACACAGTTGTGCCTAACGGTCTGCCGAGGAATATATGGCTGATAGAGGGACTAGAGCCCAACTCTGGGCAGAGACAAGGAAGGGGCAGTTTCTTCTTAGCAGTCACTAGACTTCTCAGGAAATTCTTGGGACATGGAGCGGATTTCCAGGGAAATCGGTGCAGATCAAGGACGAAATCAGCACTGTTGAGGCTGAGCACTGGGAAGTTGAGCTTGTGAGGGCTGGGCAACAGTGGGGAGTGAGGGTATCGGCAGGTCCAGGTCTGGGAGTATCGCTTTTCCACTTCTTTTCTCATATAATGTCAGTCTGAAATCTGCCCTTTCCCTGTCCTATGTGCCGCCCAGCCTGTTTCAGAGTAAGTCTTTTTAGTCCCTATTTCCCTTCCTTCTCTCTTTGCCCCCGCCATAAGCCCACTTTCTCATACTAAAAGCCAATAAAATGCTACGGCAGGCAGTGCGTCTCACTCCCTCCGCCTCCCAAGTGCCCCGCTTCCCCTACCTCTTCACAAACCCGCCCAAAGAAGCCCCCCCTGAGTCTCTCACCGAGAAGTGGCTGAAAGGCCTTTTCGATGAAGATCCCAAGTCCAAGAAGAAGGAAGAGCCGAAGTCGAATCGCAAGGATGACGACGACCGGGAAGGAGGGCAAATGATGCCAATCCCCCCAGGCCTCGCAGGGCTGTATTACAGCAGAGAAGTGCACTTCTAGAACTAAGGCCTAGGATGAGCGGAGTAGGGGGGCAGGCGGGACAGGGCGGAGGTGAAGCAGTGGACTGTGGGTTCGTCGTGGTTGATAAGCCGGACTAGGGTGAGGGAGGAGTCCGGGTGCTGGGTAAGGAAGGAAAGGAGGGCGCGGAGCATGACATTGGCACACCTGTCCTTGGGAAAGCCAAAGATTCCACTGGAAATAGCAGGCAGCGACACAGACGCAAGCCCCAGCTCCGCTGCCTTCTCATACGTATTGAGCACTGCAGTGTGCAGCAACAAGTCATTGTCCTGTCCCGACTTAAACACCGGCCCCACAGTATGCAGCACATGCCTACACCGCAGCTTCCCCGCACCCGTCCTCACCACCTCTCCCACATGCACAGGACCATGCACTCTCGTATAGTCCCTGCACTCCTTTTCCACTGCACTTCCAGCCTTTCGGGCTATTGCGCCTGCCACTCCGCCGCCCAGCCACAGCTGACTGTTCGCTGCATTCGCGATTGCATCTGTGCTTTCATTGGTCAGGTCGCCCTTGACGATGCACAGGGAGAGGGAGCCGAGTTGGACGGAGGCGCGGATGGAGCTGGAAGGCGAGGGGTTGCTTCTTCTTTCCATTTTCCTGCATATGGGGTATAACAGAACTGCCCATTTGCGTCTCTTCTCACTAATGTCGTTTTACTTTTTTGGTGCAGGGACATTGGGTTTGTTTTGGAAAGAATCCGCCAATTAGGCATTAAATTAAGCGAAAGCAGACTTCTATTGGACAGAAAACTCCCTTTCCTACCTAAATTTCCTCCTCTTTAGCTCACATCAGTCTCTCCTCATTGTCCGTTACTTCCCTAATCAATTCCATTACTCCAGCCTTATAGGTAATAATGGGTACTTGCAACTGTAAAGAGGGATCGGAACAGAATACAGCGACCTTGGACCCTTCCATCAAGTTCTCAGTGGTGAAGAAGGTGGAGCAGCAGGCTTTTCAAAGCAACCAAGCCATTATCGACTTCGAAAACAGTCTATTCGAACCGCAATGCAAAACCCAATCCCTCGAAAGCCAAGAATTCTCCTCGAAGCCCTCCCTCCAAGCAGCCCCCGCAGAGTCCATAAGCGAGCACAGTCTCTCCGCCCAGGAAAACCCCCCTTTCGAGCCAGAACTCGGGACTCAGAACGCAGACCTAAGCAGCAAAGAGTACATTTTATCCTGTCTCTCGCAGGTTGAAAAGGAAGTGTATCAGTCTGTCGGCAACTTCAAATTCCTGGACCAGGCGAAGCACATCGCCCGAACAGCGCTCGAGGAAGATATCTACTTCGGAGAAGTCGACGGAAGCAGAAGTCCGCACGGATTCGGACTACTGCTAAAGGCAGACGGGTCAATTATCGAAGGAGTCTGGGTGAGTGGTATAGTCCACGGTCAAGGGTTGCAAGTGTACCCAAATGGAGACTCCTATGTAGGGAGTTTTGAGCATGGGGAAGTCTCCGGCCTGGGCAAGTTCGTGAATTTCAACGGAGCGACGTACGAAGGGGAGTGGAAGCGCTCCAAACAGAACGGCGAAGGCACAGAGACTTGGGGTGACGGCGCTGTGTACCAAGGCTCGTTCCGCGAGGGCAAAAAGGAGGGCTTCGGGAAGTTCGTGTGGTCAGATCAGGCGAAGTACGAAGGGGAGTTCCACGGGAACAACCTGGAAGGCAAGGGGAGGTATACTTGGAATGATGGCAGAGTGTATGAGGGCGGCTGGAGGGATAATAAGATGCAGGGATTTGGACGGTTTCTATGGCCGGATGGGAAGATATATGAAGGCTACTATGAAGACGACCAAAAGCAGGGCAAGGGCACCTTCACTTGGCCAAATGGGAAGAAGTACGATGGTCTGTGGCAGAACAACAGGATGCACGGCAAAGGCACTATCATTCAGCCCAACGGAGCCAGACTGGACGGCCTGTGGGAAGACGGCAAGCAAGTCAGTCCTCAAAACTAACTACAGCTCTTCGTCCCCGATAATTGACATAGACGGCTGTAGCAGCGGCAGCGGCAGCGATAGCAGTTCCTCGACTGTCTTGTCCAGACTCTTCACCTTCCTATCCACTCCCGCAATCATCCTCGCGAAGTACTCTTCGCCAATCCGTCCAGTCTCATAGGCCTCCTCTATCTTCTGCCGGATGGACATAAGCACCGCAAAGCAGGCTTTTTTAGACTGCACATTTTCCTTGATTTCCTTGCGCAGGTGAGAAAAGTTGTCCACGAGGAAAGCCTCACAGAGTCTCTGCTGCTGCACACTCTCCGTCAATATCTCAGCCACCTTCTCTACAGCCCACTCCGCTTCCTTTTTAAAGGTCTCTGCAGCTTTCCGCTGCACTACTAGGAAGGTGGAAGCCACGTCAAAGGCGTTTTGCAGCTGATTGCGCTCTGTGCTCCGCAGCAACCACCCCGCTCCTCGCTTGTTCGACAAGCAGGAAATCATCCTGGGGACAAATCCGTGCAGCAGGTCTTCTTGGATGTAGTCCCACTCTGCTAGTTTTGTCGTGATCAGCTCCAAACTGCGACTTGCAGCGTTGTCCAGCTGCACAATTGACATAGGAAAGCATTGGCCCATTTCGTACTCGTGCCAATACATGCGTCGGTAGAACAGCACGAACTTCCGCCTCATGAATACAAGGTCGTCGATGTCATTCAAGGACCCCGCGGCCTGAATTAGGCTTAAAAGTTCCTGGGAAGTGTCGTTTTTGGGGCGAGGAGTCAGGGCCGGCTGCTTCACAATGTCTTCCAGCAGTATATTCGGGGTCAAGAGTTCCATCACTCCTTCCCAGTTTACCTCCGAGTACTGCGGCGCCTGCTTCAAAGTGGCCATTTCCGTTTCGATTTCCTCGAACATTTCATACACAGAGTGAGCGATTGAGACGGTTTCAGGCTTGCTGTAGGAACTCAGACCCAGGACATTCACCGCCAATCGGATTAAATAGTGCGAAATAAAGATAGAGCAAGTGGACACGCAGACTGTCAGAAAGAGCACTTCCGCTCTCACTTTGTCGGAGATTTGAGAGTGATAGACCACTAGGCCGAATACGATGGAAATGACTCCTTTGACGCCGGCACAGCTCAGGACTGCGGCTTCTCGCCAGCGGTACGTCTGCTTAATCTTGTGCATCAGGGGGAAGAGCATCATTATGACTGCCACTCGCACCACTAAGGTGTACAGGACTAAACACAGCAGCTTCCAGACGTCCCCACCCTCGATTTCCTTGTCGCGCAGGATCAGACCCACTATCACTCCACTCACAAAGAACACCATAGCCTCTATGGCCTGTGTGAAGAACTGCCAGATCAGATGCACTTCATGCTCCACACTCGCACTAATGGACGTTTTCCCGTACGCAGACATGTAAATGCCGAAAACCGCCACACTAGTGGCCCCCGAACACTCCAACTTCTCATTGATAAAGAAGAGAACGTAGCAGGAAACCAGCAGCAAAGTGGATTCCTGGATCGCGTCATTGACGACTCTCTTTAAGATCTGGTGAATTAGGAAGGACATTAGCAGACCCAGCCCAATTCCCCCGAAAAATAGCCTAAAAAAGAGCTGAATGGTTTCAGTTTGGCTGTGCTCGTTTAGAGCGTCTTGCAGTAGGACGAAGACTAGGGCTTCATTGAGCAGTGTTTCTCCCTGCAGGATTATGCCAAATCTCCGTTCTGCGTGCAATTCCCTCAATTCCGCTACTACCGCCACATGGTCCGTCGCAGTCAAAACAGTCCCTAGTATAAACGCTTGCTTCAAGTCCCAGGAGTAGAGGGAGTAAATCATGAATGAGGACAGTACCCAGGTCATCAGCACACAGGCAGTAGACAGCAGACCAATGAGGTAGACGTAGCGCTTGAATAGGTACCAATCCAGGGTCAGGGCGGTTTCGAAGATCAGTCCTGGCAGGAACACGAGTTCCACGATTTCGTAGTCGACATTGCGCCAGATGAGGAACCAGTGGTCCAAGTTCGGGGATTCTGAGACTGCGCCCACAATGATACCGCTGAGAAGCAGCATGGGCGCCACTGGAATGCCCACTTTCTTCTTGACTTCGTAGAGGACTACTGTGAAGGTCAGGGCGAGCAGTAGGAGGAAGAAGACGTGCTCGGAGTCCTCGTGCATTAAATGGCAGGCAGCTGGCACCTGTGTGTAGCGCTTGCCGTGCACCTGGCCCTCACAGCTCTGCTGCTGGCCAGTTTCGGACTGAACCACTACCAAGTCGAGTCTTGCGAAGTCGGACTTCTCTCTGTGACCTACACCATGCCGCAAGCCAGCCTACAGGCTGCTTCTTCCTTTGGTGCCTTTAAGCAAGGAATGTGCAGTGGGTTGGCGTTGGAATGTCCCCACCTCTGCGACATCCTCGGACGGATGGAACTCGCAGGGATGATTTACCTGATCCTGGGCAGTCTGACGATACTGCTGCTGGTCTGTTGTCTGCTGCACCTTAGCTACTTGACGTGTGTGCGGCCCATAGCAGTGCACAGTGCCTACTTACTGCACGTAGGCGCTACCACTCTGAGTGTGACTCTCGGCCTGCTGAGTTGCGTAATAAGCGGCAGTATCAGTGACCCAGAAGTCAATATCGCTCAGGGAGAGCGGGCTTTATATGTAGTTGTGGGCCTGTCGCTGCTTGCAGGACTGCACTACATGTACCTGCGCAAGCGAGGACACTTGGGCCTGAGCAAGTTGAAGTATACAGAGTTGGAAGGTAGCCATATAGGCTCGTAGTCGCTACACAGACCTGAAGGCCACTCCGAACTCACGGAAAGCGCTTCCGAAGCTCGCAAGAAGGCAGAGCCTGCCAAGGAGGAAGTCAAGGCAGAGTAGAGTCTAATGGCTGCTCTGCGTCCGGCAGCTGCGTAGTTCTCCCTGTCCTTTATCCATATCTCATATGAGCAGGAACATGAAGCGGGGCAAGCCGCTGCTAAAAGTCATAATTCTCGGTGACTCTGCGTAAGGTCGACATAGGGTGGGCAAGACCTCGATTCTGAACCAGTTCGCCCTCAAGACCTTCAGCCAGCACTACAAGGCCACAATCGGCGCAGACTTTCTGGAGAAGGATGTAACAGTGGACGGAGAGACTGTGAGTCTGCAGATATGGGATACAGCGGGACAGGAGCGCTTTCAAAGCCTGGGGGTGAGTTTCTACAGAGGAGCGGATGCGTGTGTACTGGTGTATGACCTGACAGCCACTACGAGTTTTGAGTCTGTGGCGCAGTGGAGGGAGGAGTTCATGTCGCAGGCTGCGCTCAGAGACCCGGCTCACTTCCCAATTGTTCTGCTAGGGAACAAGGCGGACTTGAGGGACCAGAGGCGTGTGAGAGAAGGGGTAGCGGCTCAGTGGTGTCGGGACAGAGGGGGTCTGGCGCACTATGAAGTCAGTGCTAAGGACAACATCGGCCTTGCAGAGGCTTTCCTGGACCTGACAAGACGTGCTCTCGCCCAGCAATCCCAAGACCCAGGCTACACGCCCTCTGTCGACCTGAGAGAGTCCAAGCCCAGGAAGTCTGGCTGCTGCGGACGCAAGACTTAGCTTACTACCGCTTGCGCTCTCTAAAGAACTTGTAGAGGCGAGTGTCAGGGTCTATGAGTTTGCGCTTTTCCTTGGAAAGCAGTTGCTTGTCCTTCTCCACTTCCTTGAGCAGCTGGTCCAAGGTGTCCGCAGCCTCTGCAGTTTCCTGGAACTGCCCATAGTCGTCCTCTGCAGAGTGGTCGGAAGGCTCTGGCAAGTCCTGTGTCTGCAGCTGCTGCACTGTGAGTCTGTTCTTAGTGTGCAGCAGGGCTGGGTGTGTGTCGAAGTGGGCGGCCGGGTCGAAGGCCTCGAGCTCAGTTTCGTCCTTGACGAAGACGACATGGGAGTTGCACAGGGGCTGGTCCAACAGGTGCAGTCCACTTCGCAGCTTCTTCAGATGGTTGTTTTGGCTCTGAGTGCGCATTAAGAGCACATTCGCGTCCTGAGTTTTCCTCTTTTTCTGGACCAGGTCCTCAGCCGCAGGCTCGAATTCAGTGTGGATGCCGTCCTTCAGTTGGGAATGGACCATTTTGAAGTAGAACTCTTCGGGGTTGCGGGTGTAGGCTTGCTCTCGGAGCGAAGTCAATTCGGCTTCTTTGCGGTGGAAGTCCTTGGCGCGCTGGGAGTAGTCTCGGTGCTTTTCCAGGTAGCCGAGGCCGTCCCGAGCTTCTGGCTGGTGCCTTTCCCTGTATTTGCGCTTGGGGATGGCTCGATCGAAGCCCTTCAGCGACATTTTAAGCCTACCACTGAGTCGCCTATGTCGGAACTATAGGGTAGTGGTGCTGTCCTGTCACCTATTGACATCCATCCCTTGGTACTGCATATATGGCCGAACTGTGTGTGGCAGTGGTCAAAAGTCACTTCCTCCAAGTCTTCAACTGCGGGAGCGAGACCTGGGCCGAGCGAGTGCAGTTGTCCGTCCCTATCCAGACAGACGACACCTCCGTAGCAGCACTATTACCAGATGGAAGTCTGTGTGTGAGTGGAGGCAATGCTGTGAGTGATGCCTGGGGAGCTGCCTACCACGTGACTCTGGCAGGACAAGTAGCCAGACTCAGCAACTTGCTAAGTCCGAGAGGACACCACGGAGTCATTGCTTTCCAAGGGGCGGTCTTTGTGTTCGGGGGACGGTACTACGGAGAGCTGCTGAACGACGCAGAGAAGCTGGATTTAGCAGCCCTGGCCTCCCAGGCGCCTGTTCCTTGGCAGCGACTGCCCTACATGCCTACTGAGCGCGCCTTCTTCCAACCCTGTGTCTCCTCATCGCTCATCTTCCTATGTGGGGGCGGCTCGAATCTAGTCGAGTCCTTCGACCCCACCCTCCAAGTCTACACCCAACACCCTCTAGTCCTGCCGGAAAGCACTAGGAACCACTTAGCAGTCTGGAAGGACGAAGCACTGATAGTGATATCGCAGACTTCAGTAGTGCGTTGGAGAGACGCAGGGGAGGTAAGGAAGCATGAAGTGTGGCTGGACGTGTGGGGCAACTTCGGAGCAGTACTAGCCGGAGAAGTGGTGTATACGGTAAAGGCGGATACAGTGCTCAAAATCGACTTGAGTGGGCTCCAGCAAGCGCGCTTCCGTAGTCCTTAGGTAAGCCTAGCTAAGGGTTTAAACTGTGGTATTCATCTCAGCCATCCACAGCTCCATCACTGATTCCTCCTCTCCAAACCCCTCCTTATATATAGCTGTCATACTTCCCATTCGTAGCAACTCCATTTTCATCCTTCCGCTATGAGGCAGAGCGCCGCTCCTTCTAGTCTTTCGCTGGTAGCCAGTGTGTGCATTACAAAGCACATAATGCAGAAAGTGATCTCGGAGTTGACGGGTGAGAACGACGATGAGTCTTCCTCGTCTGACGAAGAGCTGCAGGACCTTAATTTGCGCGTATTCTCCACCTAGATCGGCGACATCGTCTTCATCTCTCGTCTCGTGCTGATCACCAAACCCTCCAAATCAGCCCCTGAGGCCCGGAGCACTACCAAGGTGGTCAGGAAGATGACTCGCTTTCTGCTGCTTGCAGAGGGAATGGCAGATGAAAAGGTGACAGGGACACTAGCGAACGAGTGGCTGCAGAACCCACACCAGTGCTTGTTCCAAATTGAAACTCCGTCCACTCTCTCTGAAGACAAGGCTGAGGACAGCATGGAGTCCAGGCTGGAAGCGCGCGCTAACCGAGCCTGTTTCCGCAAGAGCCAGGGCGACATTCTGAAGTACGGACAGGAAGTGCAGTTGCGGCACACCCACAGCAATCGCCTGCTTTCCCTGAACCTTCTCAATGCTGCGAATGCGCCTGGGGCCTGGAGCGTCTCTGTCAACCTCCCTAGCGACTTCCTCTGCCGCCAAATCACCCTGCTGCCCTTCAATCGCTCCCACAATATCGGCGACCCCATCCGCTACGGAGAAGCCACCAGCATCGTCTTCCAAACCGACAACCTGAAGTACTACCTGCAGTCCGATGTCAGTTCCCCCATTACTCTGGACATCAACGCCACCCACAAACCCGCGAACTGGAAGTTCCTGCGCTACGAAGGCCATGATGAGGACAAAGACGCAGTCAAGTTCGGCCAGTCGATGACTATTTCGTACTCCAAACTGACGATGCAAATGGCTCTCAGGCCGGAAACTGCTCGTCCTGCGAGTAAGCCGACTGGGGGCGGGCTGCTGAAGCTGATGGCGCAGAAGGGGCTGGAAGCACTGGGCAGCAAGCAGGACAGCAGGGAAGTTGTGGTGACCAAAGCGGAGGTGATAGACTTCAGCAACTACTGGATTCTGCAGAACGTGGACTTGCTCAAGGGCGGCTGTGTCTCGTGGAGGTCGAAGTTCCACATCAAAAACGCACTCACAGGGATGTTCCTAGGGCCCAATTTGAGGCTGCAGCCGAAGCCTGACCCCACTTTCTTCTTTTACTTCCCCAAGCCTGACTCCTTCACTGAGGACTCCGTCATCCCCAACAGCTACCCACTAATGATCAAATGCAAGGGCGAGTTCGTCCTCAGTCCGGACCGAAGTCAGAGCAACTTGGAGTCATTGGACCATCTCGTGCCTAGAAACGAGTCCGAGGGCTTTATTCGGTCGGGGGATATTACCCTAGCACTGGAGATACTGTCCCATGGACAAAGGGCCACTTTGTTTATGCTGGACTACGTTCCGCCCTCTGAAAGTCGCTTTTTCAACATTATCAATGGGCTAATCCCGAAGTTTGCAGAGACCACAGTGATGGTGGACACCTTTGTGACGAACTGCGAAGCCAGCGGCAAGAAGAACTGGGAAGCTATTGAAGCGCTGGAAAAGCGCTTGGCTATGACTCTTTCCGCCCTTGATAACTGCAATGAGTTCATGCTCAAAGCTATCGGGGAGGAACTGGACTGTCGGCAAAAGATCTTCACCGGCCTAGGCCTGCACAAAGTCCTAATCGAGCTCGCAGTCGCCCTTCAAAAGTGCCTCGACTCCAAAGCCGCCCTCGAGCAAGCCAGCGAACTGATCATCGGCCCAGTGAAAGACATACTAATGGCTATCTGGGACTGCTTGCGAGACATCGTCCTAGACAACGAAGTGTCAGCGAGGAAAGTGGCGGAGCACCAAGCCCACTTGTGTCAGTTGCTGAAGTACGACACTACGAGGATCGGAGCACTGCTTACAGAGGTGTTTCGCCTGGTGGACCCGGAGATCAAGGACCCGAAGGTGTTCTTCTACCAGTGGTGCAGTCGACTGTCGAACTTGACCAGAATGAACCTGCAGGAGCAGATCATATACATGCGAATCATCAGGAACTTGTGTGAAATCGGAGACGAGGGACTAGTGGAGTACCAGCGAGAAATCACCAGATACCTCTTCCAGTCAGAAATCGCTATCAACCTCATCGAGTTCCACCAAATCGCAGGCGAGTACGCAGTCCGCTTCGGGGAAAAGGGTGCCGCTGTGACCTACAACGAGTTCCGCCACAAGAACTCGGACTTGAGCAAAGTCTTGAAGGAAAACGAGCAGGGCCAGCCTGTGCTCCTCCTCCGCGACCTCAGCAACTTCGACAACTACGTGGAGTACCTGCAAACTGCCCTGCTGCTGTACCACTCCATTTCCAGAGGCCGGGACCACCGGGCTAGGGAGTACATCAAGACCCGGCTGAATATATCGGTGGAGACGGCTTTGGAAATAACGAAGCAGACGGATATACATGTGGACATAAGGCAGTCTTGTTTGTTTCTGTTGGAGGCGCTGTGTATCACTGTGCCTCCGTTTGAGGCGTACTCGGACAATGACAACTCCTTCAGTTACCCGGACTTGAGGCTGAGGCAAGCGCACAAGGTGAGGAGCAATGCGAAGAAGCTGGTGGATTACAGTTGCGGCACTAGTGAGGTGAATCAGTGCTTGGAGTTGATTTTCCAGTTCTGGATGAGTGAGGAGCTGCCCGCTGCTATTACTGTGGACGACAGTGTTCCTGCCCAGCTACTCAATGCTATGGAGTACCTCATGGCCATGCTGAGAACCACTCTTGCAATAGTGGAGTACCGCCACTCCACAGAGCTGTGGGCGCAGTGTGTTCTGCGAGCCATTCAGTACCTATTGGCCGGGTTCACCAAGTCTGCTCCCAGGTTCCGAGAACACCACTGGGGCGCAAGCTTCATTGAGCGGGCCATCAAAGCGGGGGAGGAGCCGAAGGAGCATCGACTGGAGGGGAAGCCGAACAAAGAGGAGAATAAGGAACAGTGGAAAGCGAGGAAAGAGCAGGAGCAGAGTCGCAAGGAGGAACGCAGACGTCTGCGCATAATGGTGAACGAACTGCTCAGCTGTGTGATGAACGCCTTGCTGGCCATCAAGAAAGTCACCCGTCACACTGCTCTCGGGGAAATCGTGACCCTATTTGTCTCCCAGGCGCACAAGCTCAAAAACCCACTCTTCGGCACCAGTCTCGGCCCAAGCAACAACCCTGCCGAACTCGCAGCCGCCCTCAAGGCGATAGTCTCCTCCGACCGCAGCGACAGGCTCATAGCTGAGTACTTCCGCGAGGAAGACCGCCGCATCACTCACATGAAAAAGCCCTCTCCTAGTGGTCTGCAGAGTGTCGACACTGTGGAAAACGCCAGCTTCTTCTTAGAGTTCGACCACAAAATCGACTTCAAGACAGTCGTGCACAACGCTCCTCCCCTCAAAGACATCTTCATCCTGGTCATCCTGGAGTGGCCGTCCTTCAGCTCCACAGTGAAAGACAAAGTCACAGACGTAATGGACGAACTCTTCAGGGAAAACCGGCTAATGGACAGGGCGCTGCGGACCTCTGATGTGATCAGTCTAGGCCCGATTTCGCAGGTGTATAACCGATTGAGGTGGATTCGAGACAATGTCGACTTCAACTCCCTGCGTGTTAGAGCCAAATTTGAGTGTGTGATGACAGGCCAGTCCGCCTCCTTGACGGATATAGTTCGAACGCTGGAATATATGACGAATTTCTGCCATCCTAGAGCGAAAGGGAGTTTATTGGTGCTGCAGAAGACGCAGAATATTGTGAGGCAGCTGGGTTTGCATAAGGAGGTGATGGTACTGTGGCAGCTTATTTTGGACATGGACCGCATGGGGAAGGGAAATGATAGTCCTTGCTTGCAGCTAAAAGGCGCCTTGGTATCCTTCTTATTCTACTTCGTCCTTGACAATCCTGAAAACTCTCGCGAGCTTTCCAAGCATCTGACTCCCGACATGTCCGCAATGGGAATTCTGCAATACTCCTCCTTCCTCCGGGTAATAAACGACTTCAGCCACTTAACAATCCGCGACATAACCCGAGTAATGGTCTACATACTGGAAAGTCTCACTCATTCTGACAAAGATATCAGAGGGTTGATGTTTTTCGAGAAGTTTATGATCGATAAGTATGGGAAATTGAAGCGGAATATACAGAATGTGGCCAGTTCCCTGCTGTCGGAGTATTTATCCAGGCTGCTTCCGCAGATACATGAAAGATCGCGCGTGATTAGCTTCTTAGTGGAGTATTTGGCCTTATCAGCAGAGGACAACCCCCCTGTGATAACCCAATGCCGGCATATCCTGCCTTTGAGCACTTTGCAAGAGTTGATGTTGTCGCAGGGAAACCCTGCAGTCCTGGCTGCTACGGTCTACTTCCTTTATACAGTGTACGTCCACAAGCTGCCGGACTCGGAAATCAAGACTGTCAGTAAGTTGGTGGATGTGGTGGGTGTGATAGAGCATGTGCTCAAAATAGCGATAGAGAAGATGAAGGACCCGAAATCGCTGCTGCAACTGGCGAAGGAGGGGGTTTACACCTCTGTGCATTTCACCCACAACCCGACTTTTACGGATATTCACATGAATATGCCCACTAAGTCGTTTTGTCTGTTCGACTGGATGATGCTTTGCAAGGAATGGGACGGCCGAGTGATGGGCATCTACAGGACAATCCCCGACTTGCTGGAAAGTCTGGACCTGGACTCCAGCATAATCCCCAGCCTCTCCCGCTTCTTCTACTGCCTAATCGAGTGCAAGACCAAGATCGAGCGCATGCAAGAACAGACCCAAGACGTGCTCAGTTTCGACCCTCTACTCGAAGTAATGGAGGAGTGCACAGTCCGCATTCGCCAGCTCTTACAGGAACAGCAGGTAAACCTACTGGAAGAAGCGCTGGCTGTGGCCCGGGGAGACTCCTGCGAACTGCCAGCCAGTACAGTTCCCGAGCTCAAAGCCATCATCAGCACTTCTTTGCCCTTTGCAGTGGACGTCCAGGCCTTGGACTACTTGGAAGTGGACCAGGAGATGGCGGCTGTGCTGGGTTTCGGCTATAAGGCTTTCGCCACTAATGTGACTATGGAAAATGAAGATGAATACATTGATGCAATTGTGGGACTTATTGATTTCCGACTGACAACTCCTGAGAAAATCCACGACAAAAAGGAATTAAAGGAGCTAATTGCCTCTTTGTCGCTTAAAGTCAGAGGACTGCAGAAGCTCTTCACTTCGCCCAAACAGCGCACTCTCTTTTTCCGCATTCTGGAGGGAATTGTGCCTGATGAAGACCACTTCAAGTTCAAAATAAAGCTGAATCCGCTGTTTCTGGACACTAGACTGGTGGAGTATGCGCTGGCCTCGATACTGCGGGGGGACTTGCATGAAGAGGTCATAGCTGCTTTTGGCTTCCTGTGGAAACTCTTTATCCTGCAAAGTCGAGAGTTCATGGACCGATTTCGCACCGTGCTGAACGAAAGCGCCCTGGCCTACCCGCTTTTCCTGAAGATTCAGACCGAACTGAATAACACGAAGGCCAATATCCTGGACCAAGCCATGCAAAAAAGCATCCGACCGCGCCAAGAAAACCGCAGAAGTTCACTCAAAGGCGTTGTCGCTGCCATTGTCAGACCCGTTAAACTGGAGGAAGGCGGGAAACGAGACGACTTATTGGAGAAGATGCTGTACTTCATCCAAATCTGCTGCGACAACTGCAACGAGCCGTTCCAGATCTTCTACCGGGAGCAGTGCAACCCCGAAGGCAAGGCAGACGTAGACCTCGTCTCTTCCCTCGCCAACTTCCTCATCGACATCCGCCCCGCCAAGAGCTATTTATTCGCTACCGACGAAATATTTAAAATCCTAAACGCAGCTTTGGCTGCTTTGGTGGACTTCGTGACTGGGCCGTGTTCTTCCAACCAGCAGTTGTTGGGGAACAATGTGCGCATTTACTTGGTCATGAATACACTCATTGAGGAGTGTCAGGGCAAGTTGGATAAAAACCGCATAGACACGCATCAGATGTGTGTTCAGTTCCTCTCCACTTTGCTGGAGGGACACCCGCATCCGTCGGTGCCGGAAACGATGGGGAAGTTCCTGGACCTCAAAATGCTCAGAGAGGGCTGTCAGCGGACCTACAACGACTTCATAAAGGGACGCGAAGAGGGCATTTCGCTGGAACTGCAGACAGACCCAGACGAAATGGGCGTAGTGGAGGCCGCTCTGGCACAGGCCATCCTCTTGCTGAAAATGCGCATGGCGGGAGTGGCGCATGAGGAACTGACCAAATTCGAAACTGCCTACGACGACACAGCCTTCGCTTACAGTTACTTTTCCAAGTACGTAGGGTATGTGGAAATCAACAGGCGGGGGGAACTCGAAGGCCACCTTTTCCCTATACCCTGGAAGTGCAAGTATGTCACTCCCAGCACCAAGAACTCTCTCATAGTGGACGTCAACCGCAGTTCGCACCAAGAGAAGATCGAGGATTTTCTGCACCGGATAGTGCACTGCAAGCGGGAAATGGTGCACCAGCAGCTCTTGTACTGCTCCAAAACCTTCAAAATCTTCTCCTCTCGCTGGAGTCTTTTCGGCAAAACCGCCTACTACCTAGCCCTCTTCATTAACTTACTGCTGCTGATGAGTATCCAAAAGTCGGACTTTTCCGACTTGAAGAAGCACTTGGTGGCCTTCACAGTGATTGCGATTTTGGGGATTCTGCAGTGCTTGACCTATATGGCGTGCTTCTTTTTCAACCTGGTGGAGTACTACCCGCAGGCGCTGCTGAAGGGAATTCCTCTGCCTAGGGAGTTTGAGATGGACTTCTTCCCTACACTGGAAAACAGTGACTCCTTACTGATGGACGGAGTCCATAAAACGCTGCAAAGTGGCGGGGAAAAGGACTATACGACCCAACTACAAATCAAACTGAAAGAAGTGATCTTCAACTTCGACCTTTACTACCAATACAGCTACTTCCTGATTTCCATAATTGCCATATACGAGCCGGTATTCTACCCCTTCGTACTGCTCGATATGATCAAGCAGACCCCAGAGCTTGTAAACGTGCTGAAGTCCGTCACTCAGAATTTCCGTCAACTCGTGCTCACGCTCTGGCTGGGAGTCATCATCATTTTCCTATTCTCCATCGGGTCTTTCAGCTACTACCAGCAGTACTACTCCATGGAAGAGGGACTGTTCTGCGACACCCTGTGGAACTGCTTCTTCACTACACTGAACCTCGGTATCCGCAGAGAGGGAACGTACATGCGCACCCCTGATACAGAGGACTACTCCACTCGAATGCTGTTCGATATGCTCTTCTTCATGATAATCATCATCATTCTCCTCAACATCATTTTCGGCATTATCATCGACACTTTCGCAGAGTTGCGAGACCAAAGGACTCATGTGCTGGACGATATTCACACAATTTGCTACGTATGTGGGGCGGAAAGGAGCGAAATTGAGCAGAAGTGTTCGGGCTGGAGTTACCACTTTATGTGCGAGCACTCGCTTTTCGCGTACCTCAGCTTCTTGGTGTATATCACGGACAAGAAAATCTACGATTGCAGTGGACTGGAAAAGCACGTTAAGGAGTGCTTTGAAAAGGTAGACGCCAGCTTCATGCCAGACACTAGTCTCGCAATGGTGGAAGCCGAAGGCAAGCAAGAGCAGGCAGAAGAGGCTGCGAAAGAGGCCCGTAAGTAGCTAATATGGACCTCACCATGCGTCGCGACCTGCGCTTCACGGAGACAGGCCGCAAGGTATTCCCCCTGTCCTACCGCCTGTCCCTGTCTCCTCAGCGCAAGCAGGACCCTGCGGTGGTGGACTTGGCCCCTGACTCCCTCTTTCTCCTCTACAACAGCGACCTGGTGAGCAAGAGTCATAACCGCCGCATGGACAGGCACAGTGCCTACTTCGAAGCTATGCTCAAGGCAGCGGATATGCGGAGAAAAAATAGGTAGGAAGCCGTTGCCTGGGTTTGATAATGGAAACTTTCTGGGTTATTTTGATGTTGGGGCTGACGTCCTCCTACGACTGCGTATTTGAAGCCCCGGACGGAGTGAACTACGACCTGTCCGGCATGTCACAGAAGTCTCCCCCGGACTTCAGCATAATGGGAGAAGGCTACTTCGAGTACCGAGTGAACGTCTGCGAGCAAGTGTTCCAGTCCTGCTCCGGAGACTTCACAGGAGTAGCAACGCAGTGGACTCCCCAGGGCAGTTGCGTGGCTGTGATTGGACGGCAGAACCCTGAGTACGGAGGCTTGAATCCGCCGACTTTGGGGTATATCGACGAGGAAGACCCAGGCAAAGGAGTGGTGCTCACATATGTAAACGGAGACTTGTGTCCGAGTTTGGTGGCCTTTGAACGGACTACAAGGTTCGTAATTCACTGTGACAAGGGCACCAAAGCAGCAGTCATAGCAGCTTCCGAGCCAGAAATATGCACCTATCAGGTCGAGTTCAACAGCAAACTAGCCTGTCCGCCAGCCCGAGCCAGCGAAGACAAGGCGTCCAAGAAGCGCTCCACCACTTTCAAAGGTGTCCTAATCGGCGTGGTGCTGCTGTTCGTCCTGTACTGTGCAGTGGGTGTCTACCGCAACCAGCGAGAAAACGGCACAGCTGTGTCGGAAAGCATCCCACACAAGGAGTTTTGGTACAGTTTGCCGGAGCGACTGGGGGAACTGCTTTCCTTTGTGATTATGCGAGTGAAGGCGTGGAGAGAGGGCTACCAAATGCCAGAAGGCAGTGTGGCTATTTAGGGGTAGACTAGTAGCTTCTAGGTTGACTCACTCTGTGTGGAACTGGGAGATCGCAGTGAGGACTGTTTGTAATATGGAGAGCGCAGTGATTTCGGAGTTGCAGGAGTAAGGGCAGTGGACGTACAGAAAGTATGTGCTTCCAAAACAGGGGAATTGTAATAAGCTTTTCGGGTCAATAGAAGGAAATGGTCCTTTTCACTCGTAACCCCAGACTTCGCACCCTTGCCCAGGTATACGGATTCTTCCTCGTGATTGGCTCAGGAACAACCCACATTCTCAGAAAGAGTACAACTAGGCAGACAGAACCCAGATCCTTGCCTTCCTCAAGACCCAACTAGACTGCTACAAAGCCGGCAGCAGTCCTCTACACGACTTCCTAGCCTTCCACCAGCGCCAGTCTCTCCGCACCCCACAGTCCGCTGCTTCCCCGGCTCTCCGCCAGGCCTATGCCTTGGCTGCAGCTCGACAGCAGGCCAAACAGCAGACCATTGCTGAGGAGCTACTCATCCGCAAAGGACTGGAAGACCATCTTAAGGCCTAGCTACCTAGTGAACATGTCCACTTCAGACACACTATAGGGACTTCCAGCTCGCCCCAGGGCTGAGAAGTTGAGTTTCCCGCGACTCTGGCGGTCTGTGAGCCCCCGAGAAGGGAAGGCCCTGAGCGTTTCATTGAGCGCCTCGTGCTTTCCCTTGGCCTTCAGCAGCTTGCCAATGAGGAACTTGACTTCCTGCTTGAGCGCTCCTTCTCGCTCGTCCTTGGCCTGAGTGAGCTGCGCTATAGTTTGCTTGGTTTCCTGCAGCTCCAGTAGTGCTCTGTCCCGCTCCAGCCGAGCTCTATCAATATCGATTTTCGCTCTTTCGAGTTCCAGCCTCAGGTCCTGTGCAGGGGTTTTAGGCCGGGTGTGAGAGGGACTGTCCTGCCTGGGAGCGGAGAGGAAGAAGTCTTGGCTGAAGGACTCATTGAAGCTTGCAGTGCGCTCCAATCCCACGTCTTCCAGACAGACTCCGGGCTTTGCAGTCATTGACAGGTCGCTAGCACTCTCCAGGGACTGGGAATTCCCGCGACTGTGGCGAGTCTGTAGGGCCGTTAGTTGTCTTTTGAGAGCCGCCCTTTCCTCGTTCCACTCACTTTGGTAGCGTTGGTGTCTGCTCACTTCCTTCCTCAGCGCTTGTCGCTCTTCCATCAGTGCATCCTCCGCTTTCCTCAACACTTCGATTTCCTCCCCCTGACCTGCCACTTCCCTCTCCAACTCCCTCAACTTCTCCCTCAGTCTCGCCTTTCCCACTTCCTGAACCTCGCTTTGGCTAGGCAAGTCTAGCGGCTCCGCCTTCCTTGCGTCCACTTCCAGCTTCTGCAGACTGTGAGTCAGCATGGCTTTGTCCCCTTGCAGCTGCTGGACCAGTTCCCGTAGTTCCATCTTCTCGCGCTCACTGGTGACTTGGAAGTGGCGCAGGTCCAGTTCGAGTTCTTGCACGCGTCGCTCCAACATTTGGCTGCGGACTTGGGCGTCTAGTAGGAAATTGCAGGACTCTCCGACGCTGGATACAGGCTTGGAAGTGCGAAAAGAACGCTGAATCAGAGACCTCGAAGGACTGCTTCTGCCTTCCCCCTCTGGATAGCGATTCGCATATGACATTTCCCACTACAGCATATCCCGAAGGCAGTTGGAGGCAATATGTCTGACACAGATGCAGTCTCTGCTGTCTCTTTCCTCACTCCGAGACAGGAACAGTCGCTTTCCCCGGCTCCTCCGGCCTACATGAGTCCTGAGGACATGCTCAAAGTGATGAAGGGACAGGCGGACGGCTGGGGACTAGCGGAGTACTCCGTGCCGAAGAAGGCGGCTACCTATAAGCGGCCTTGCTTCACCTTTCCGAAGAGCAAAAGAAGGACTTTCCTTGATGCTTTGGCCACAAGAGCCACGGATCCAGCACCTTCGCAGTACCAAAAAGACCTGACGAAGGGCAAATCAGCTCCTCAGAATCGTCCGCTTTTCAAGGCGAAACGGACTACGTATATTGACCAAATACAGAAAGCGGGCTCCAGCAGTCCTGGACCCGGCGCCCACTTCCTGGACGAGGATAGAGGGGGAAGCACTAGGAAGAAAGGACCAACGTTCCCTAAGGAAGCCGGCATGTCCTTCCTCGGTACCTGCGAGTTCAATGCCCGGGAAGTCCCAGGCGCAGGGCAGTACTTCCAAGGCTCTTCCAGTCCTTCCCCTCTATCCCTCAAGTCCAATTACTACTTCCTGACTCCCAAGCACACTCCAAAGCCACAGACCAACACGCTAGGCCCCGGCAGCTACTACACTGCCAACTACGTGGAGAACCCGAAGAAAGATACTCTCAAGAAAGACCCGCTCCGCTCTCAGTCGGTCCGGCCTACTATGAACAAAGCCAAGAGAGTCACTATGATAGACCAAGTGGCCAAGCAGGCCAAAGACACCCCTTCAGTGTGGCACTATAAAGACCCTACGAAGTCTTTTCAGTCCTTCAAATCTGCACCGAGGGATATTCACTTCTATATATCGAAAGAAAAGAAACTGCATCGATTCCCGGAACAGGATGTGGCAGTTAGGAAGGGAGTGCCGGGCCCCGGAGCCTACCGCACAGAAGACATCGAGCGGAAGGCTAACTAGCTCAATACGCGCTTTAGTGATTCAATAAGAACCTTATTTGGCAGGAACTCTGTCTAAAAACAGGTTCCGTGACACTTGTCTGCGATTGCGCCACTGCACACAGTCCCCCGGCTTTACCTTTTCCGTGCCTTTGCGCAGCTCACTGACTTGCAGGATGTGCTCCGCCCTAATGACTCGAGGCGAAGCGAAGGTGTGATGTCCTGCCAAGTCCAGTCTCTCAGTCCTTTGGCCTGATAGAGAAAACCGCACCCGAGCGGAGTTGATAGGGAAAGTGCAGTCTGGGACTGTTCGGGAAGTCAGCCAGCCGTCCCCCTGCTCCAGCTGTCTCAGCCACATCGTATCCATACTTGAATTACGAATGGGACTGCAAAAGAAATGGACGAGGAAGCCAAAGCCCGCTGGTTCAAGCACAAAAAGCACTTCTTCGTCTTCACAAGTGCAGGCAAGCCAGTCTGGGCGAGACACGGAGACGAGATAGACCTGGCGAGCTTCATGGGCACGCTGACAGCCATCATAGGGAAGTTCCAGAACTACTACAGCGGCATGCAGGACTCTTTGCGCTGTCTGCGCACCTCTGACATGCTGGTTGTCTTCCTGTGCACTGAGGCTCTGTGGTACGTCTGCATTAGCCGCACTAGGGAAAGTCTCTTCGCGCTCACGAAGCAGCTGGAAATGATTCACCTGAAAATCATATCGACGCTCACTGACAACATCACTACGATGCTGGTCAACAGGCCGAACTACGACGCCAGGAATCTAATGGGAGGGACTGATGTGGCCCTGGAAGCCATCATCAAAGCGAGTGCTTACTCTCCCTCCTTCCTGTCTGCCTTCATGCCCCTCAAAATACCCATCAACATTCGAAGCGTGATGCAACGCAGCTTTAGAGCCAACAGCAATGAAGACGTTCTCTTCGGGTTCATACTGACTCAGAGTTCAATCGTGTACCAGCATGTGAAACGCGGAGCGCAGCAGTTGGAGCCGAAAGACATTCTGTTGCTGATCAATTTGCTGAGTTCCAACACTGCCCTCCGCACGTCCATGTCCTGGACACCCATCTGTCTGCCCGGCTACTCGGACAAAGGCTTCCTCTACGCCTATATCAGCTTCTTCAGAGGCAGCAGAGTCGGCATCACGCTAATTTCAGACAACGCCAGCGGCTTCAAAAGCCTCAAAACCTGCGGAGACGGTCTGGAAGCTGAATTGCAGCCATTAGTGCAAGAAGTGGAAACTGCGATCGACGAAATGCCTTACAGCGTGCAAGCCACAGGACTGAAGGACCTGCGTCACTTCATCTACGCTCCCAAGAACTCGGGACAGTTCACTATGCCCGGCTTCTTCTTCGACTCGGTGAACAAGCACTGTCTGCCTGAAGTCGCGTACAGCCGCTTGCTCAGACGCTATTACGACTGCTACTTGCTCAGCACGTTTGGACAGAATGACCGCAACTACATGCGCATAGACATTTATAGGAATGAACAAGTGCTGTGCATGCGGCAAGGGGAGTACACGCTGCTCGCAGCTCTGAACCCGCTGCTGAGCACTTCGGTCGTAGTGGAGCAAGTGGCGCAGCTACTGAAGTGGCTGAAGCAGGAAGAGCCTTCTCTGCTAATCAAATACTAGGACTACTTTACAGGCTCCCCAGTCACTGCAGTGCCTTCACACTGAGGCAAATGGAGGTCGTAGTAGTACCCTTCGAAGAGAGACTGAGCAGCAGGCTGCTTTAGTGCAGCGGCAATGACCTCTGCATCGTCCTTCCACTCCTGTGCCGCCACTTTGGCATCGAAGTTGTCCCCCACGTTGGGAACGAAGGGCGAGTCACAGAGCTTCGCTTTGAGTTGAGTCCAGGGGAAGTGCACGAGCCAGGGGTGACTCATCACCTCTGTTGGTCCGTTGCTGCCCAAGCGGTTGAGCGGTTTGCGCTGCAGCAGGCGATTCGCGAAGTCTGCAGCTTCCGGGGACCAGCCTTGAGGGATGTCTCCAGGCTTGATTTGGACCTGCTTGGCCAGAATAGCGTCCCTAATTTCCTTGCGACTGCGGCCGAGATAGGGCCGCTTGCCAGTCATGATTTCGAACGTGATAACTCCCAGTGCGAAGTAGTCCGCCGCAATCGAATGGTTCTGTCTGCACATGACTTCAGGCGCCATGTACCCAGGTGTGCCAGAGGTGTCCTGGGCGTTATCAGCCCTCCACTCCCTGGCGATACCGAAGTCAGTGACATGCAAAAAGCCGCGAGCGTCGAAAACGAGGTTTTCCGGCTTGATGTCTCTGTGCAGGATATTGTCAGTGTGCAAAGACTCCAGCGCACACACAATGCAAGCCACAAAGAAGCGAGTCTGTTCTTCCGAAAAGTGCCTTTTACGACTCATATGGTACCGCAGGTCGCCCCCAGGCATCAGGTCCATGACCAGGTACAGGTTCTCTCTGTCCTGAAAGGCGTAGTGCATGTTGACGATGAAGGCGCTGCGCAGTTTGGAGAGCAGTTTGCGTTCGTTCATGACGGAGTTGACACTGCGCTTGGTGATCACTCGACCTTTGTTCATTTCCTTCATGGCGAAGGTCTGCTTGGTGCGCTTGAGAAGCACCTTCCACACCTTACCAAAGCCACCCTTGCCAATTGCGAACTCGAAAATATAGGCTGCACGGGACTGAGCCAGGACTGGGTCTGCAGCGTCTGGCTTTGCGTTGCAATTCCCCATTACGATTAGAGATGCTATCCATCCATCTGATTGGACGGCGCGGCTATTGATGGCTTGGAGAAGAAGGGAAGATAGCCAGTTGGTAGTGGCAGCGCTTAGCAGTCAGTGGTATGAATGGCAGTGTTGTTAAAACCTGTATTTTTCTATGTGTGAGCGATTCCATGAGTTAGAATTGAGGATATTTTAGCTAGTGTTCGACTAACAAGGCAGTACAAACAGTAGAAATTGTCAATATTGATAGTCTGATCGCATATAAATATAATAGTCTGGAGTTTCGCCTTCGTAGCTAGTGCTGGTAGGAGAAGCGAAGGCTTTATTTCTGGCTACGGCCCAAATCACTAATACGCAGTTCTTATACAACTATTTTCGATAATGGGAATTCGTCAGGCACATGAGCGCAAATCCCAGTATACACAAACAGAAGGATTTAATCAAGGTCGAAATAAGCCACACTAAACTGTGCAGATTAGAGTAATTTCTGCAGTGGAAATATTCTCAGTGCACTACTCGCAACTTATAAATTTCCCCAGGCTTTTGCTTCTCCTTAGTAATTTTACCCCTTTAGTATTTTCAAACTTAAGCAGAAGTGGACTCGCCTCTTTGTCCCTTCCACGTCGACAATAAAGCAGCTTACATAAGCCGATTCCCCTCTCCTTAGTTAACTCCGTCCCCTAGCCTCTAGCAATTAGTCCCGTCTCTTTCCTACTCTCGAGGAATAGCCCAGTGCAGTAGGATAAAGATGGACCGCAGCCACTGCGACCACAAAGACGTGGACAACTTCCTGCTAATGAAGCAACTCGGCACAATCGCCAGCGACCTGCGAGGAACTCTGTTTAAAAAGCAGGCCAATGCAGAGAATTGGCAGCCTGTCTTTGGCCTGCCTTCTGCCTCTGCGGCAGTAGTAGCCCTAGAGAAAAGGACTGCTTCGCCCATACGGGAAATCGCTCGAGTGGCGAGTATTCTTTTCACTCAGGCTGAAGTGTCGGATTTAGCGCCCTGCTCTTCTCCGTTCGAGTCTCTGTGTGCGTTGTTTCCTGGTCGGAAACGAAGTTCCACGACTGACTCAGAGCCTTTCAAAGTCCAAAAAGTCACAGAAATATGCACGAGCGATAGCCAAAATGCACCGAAAGTGGAAATTAAGGGTCCGTATTTGACTCGTTCGGAGCAGAAAATGCTCACAGAGCTGCGGTCAACAGGCAGGACCCAAGTCGGCCAGCTGCTGTTCACCCTCGAATCCCCGGAAAGAGCCGTAGATGCGCAGTCCCACATAGTGTGTGCGGTTTGCAAGTCTCGCATGATCGTGCAAAGTGTCCGCGGCCATATGGTCACGAAGGTGCACCGACTGCATAGCAATAACGATGGCTGAGTCTGACACCTTTCTGACCAGGGTGGCGGCAGCTGACCCCAACCGCCCACCCTATTCGGTGCTTGCAGCCGTGGACAAGGGAGAACCCACTTTCCGCATAGAAAATGCGCAGCCTCCGGAGCAGTTAACCGGGGATTGTGAGGAACTGCCGAAAAACGTATCGATTCGACGCATCATTGACAACCTGAAAAAGGGACAGCACTTCACAGACAAACGGCAGGAAGAGAAGTGGCTCCAGTACTTCGAAACTGCCGAAAGCAAAGCCATCATCAGCGACTCCTTTTGGTATGTCATCTGCAAGTGCTTCCACCCCGAGACTTCCCGCGGGATAGACGTCCAACTAAGAGATCGAATTGCCTACCACTACGTGCAACTCTTCGTGAACGTGCACCCCGCAGACAAAGGCCCGTTCTTCAGCAACTACTTCGACCTAGTGGCCCAGGCCACCCTGTACGCCATGTTCTTCGCCTACCCGAAGTCTCGGTCGAAGTTCAACACCCTGGAGTTCCAGAGAGACCTGTACAAGCTGTTTGCGCAGATGTTCACAGGCTTGACAGTCTGCAACAAGTCCTATTCTGCCTGGAGACTGGACCTTGGTGCAGGGAATGTTCTGCGGAAAGAAGACAAAGCGAAGGACAAACAGGGCCTTTTGCCTCCACTGGAAGAGCACAAGGTCAGTCACCGCATGGTTTTGGATATGCGGTACAGTCCACTAGTGCAGCAGTACTTGCAGAGCCGGAAGTACGCTGCCATCAACGCGGTCAAGCCCTGGCGCATGCTCTACACCCTTAGAAACGAAGAGCGTGAGCAACAAATTGACAGACGCTTCCAAAGCTTCGTCAAGTTGGCGGTCGAAACTGAAGAAAAGTGCAAGCAGCGTGCAGTGGAGTACACGAAGTTGAGCAACCAGGTGGACTTGGAACTCAAGGAAAACCACCGGCATGCTCAGGATGTGATTCGGGTGAGGGCTAAGAGCATCCGCAAGACACTGGAGGATGACCCACACGAGTATGCCAATATCCTGGTTTCGCTGCATCAGAAGGAGAAGATGGAGAAGGGGTCGAGACTGCGAACGCCCTACTAGGTCCTAAATCCTCTCGCAAGCCCTTTTATAATGGGAGATTCCGCGGATTTGTACTCACGCTTAGGCCGGGCCGGAACTCAGCGATTCGGACTAATAAAGCGCACTGAGTTGCTGCTGAATGGCAAATCTCACAGTGAAAGGAAGCCTTTGGAACTGCCGAAACACCTGACCACCAGAGAGGAGTTGCTGCAACTAGGCGGCAGAGAGACGAAAATGCAGCCTTCCAGTCCCAGCAATTCCTTCACTTTCAACCTTCAGTCTCGTGAGTCTTTTTACAAGGGACACAGCCATGGGCCAGAGGCCCCACCTCCTGGCACATATGAGGTCGCATACGACCAAGTGGACAAGTGAGATCTACTCAGACACCACTACGTGCCCACAATCCTTACTGAGAAAAGTCCATCTGAGAGTTCCTCTCCTGCTGTGGAGCTGTTTGCACCTGTGCGAGTAGAGAAGGAAGGCAAGCGGAAGGGAGTGAAGTTCGGGAAGCAGCTCAGAAGAGATTCGAAGTGGCTGCGAGTGGCAGCCCACGAAGGCAGGTTCCTCACCAGAAACCTAATGCCG